>SAMEA3663246__coassemble_45_pt1 | contig 66001 bp, 60 predicted proteins | sample SAMEA3663246__metabat2_low_PE_034 | metagenome-assembled genome bin SAMEA3663246 (sample SAMEA3663246) | pig gut metagenome | biome: pig gut; feature: pig-associated habitat; material: faeces | place: China | collected 2013
CCGTTGTGGAAAAACACTTCCGAACCTTTAGCTCGACGAAGTCAAACTTAAATAATTTTTTTTATTAACCACTTAAAAACAAACGACAATGAGAAAACTGACATCTATTCTCACTGTTGCCCTCATGGCAATCAGCATGACGGTGTGTGCACAGACAGCCAAAGGTGGCAAAGTCCTGGTGGCTTATTTCTCCGCTTCAGGCAACACCAAGGTGGCTGCAGAGAAAATTCAAAAGGCTGCTGGCGCTGACATCTATGAGATTCGGCCTGCAAAGCCCTACACGAAGGAAGACCTCGATTATCGTAATCGTCAGTCCCGTTCCGTAGCGGAAATGGGCAATCCTGCTTTCAGGGAGAAGTTAGGAGGCAAGCCTGTTGACATCAAGAAGTATGACGTCATTTACCTGGGCTTCCCTATTTGGGCAAACAAGGCACCCAGCATCATCTATTCATTCCTTGAGTCACAAGACTTCAAGGGCAAGACCATCATTCCATTTGCCACATCTGGCAGCAGCCCGATTGACAATTCTGTCAACCAACTCAAGACTGCTTACCCCAGCCTCACCTTCAAGGCTGGCAAGCGCATGAACAATGCGACAGACGAGGACATCAAGGCTTTTGTGGGGAAATAACAGTGTCTGTATTCTTATTTGGAATCGAAAAAGGGGAAAGACGAATGCGTTTTCCCCTTTTTTAGTGACTTTTATAACTTTTTTGTCAAAAAATAGAAAAAAAGTAGAGATTTTGTTTGGAGGATTGTTTTCTTTTTACATATATTTGCAATCGAAACGTCAACTCGAAACAGACAACGGGTAATAGACAACGGACAACGGAAGGAGAGACCCCTCAAATAAAATATCCAAAACTTAAATCAAAAGAGAAACGAGAGAGAATAAAAAGAGATATTAACCTTAACAATGAAACTTATGAGAAGAGTCTCCCATTTATTGGGATTTGTTGTGGCAATGTTGCTGGCAACAACAGTTTCTGCTCAAGACAGGCAACTTGCCAACCATTTGTCTATCGGTGCAGAAGTGGGTACGACAGGTTGGGGATTTGAGGCTGCCATGCCGGTGACCCATTATGTGACGTTCCGTACAGGATTTACAACATTGCCCCGTTTCAACATCAACTTCGACATCGACTACACCACGAAGGGCGTGGAGAAGAATGTGGATGTGCGGGGGCGTGTCCACATGACTGACTATAAACTGCTGGCTGACATCTATCCATTCAAACACAGTTCCTTCCACTTGACGGGTGGTTTTTATGCAGGTATCCCCGATCTTGGTACGGTGTATAACACGGGACTGCTGGATGTGGACGAAGGCGAAGGTCTTGAAATCGGTGATGTGTTTGTGCGTCCAGATGAGGATGGTCTGGTGAGATTGAAACTCCAGACCAAGGGATTCAAACCCTATGTCGGATGGGGCTTCGGACGTCCTATCTCTTCCAAGCACAAAGTGAGTGTGGCATTCGATTTTGGTGTCATGTTTTGGGGAAAGCCATCCTTGAAGGTTTATTCACCTGATGAGGAAGGATGGATCAAGATGCGGAAGGATGATATAGATAACGAGGATTTCCATGATGCCGTGAAGATTATTGAGCGGGTGAAAGTGTATCCCGTGCTCAACTTCCGTCTTTATTATAATGTATTCTAATGTGGGTGGTAAAGATTAAAGTTTAGAGTTTAAGGTTTAAGGGCCATGCGGCGAGTGTGCACACCGCGTCAGCCTGACTGTCAACTGTCAACTAAATCATAACCCTAAAAACTAAAATGATATGAAAAAGAATTTGCTTTATTTGTCCATGTTTGCTGCTGCAGTGGCTTTTGCAGCATGTAGCACTGATGGCGATGATGTTACCATTACAAAAGAATCGGCTTCATCATCATCTGCACCAGCCCTGAATGCCTCATTGACAGAAGCATTAACGCTCAAGTTTAATTCTGAAACGGCTCCTTTCAAGGAGATTTCTTTCACTGAGACGAATCGGGCTATCATAATCAAGAAACGACAGATGCTTCTTTCTGCCAAAAGACGTGCTGAGGGAGATGCAAAAGATGAATATATGGTTGGTACTTATACTTTAACAGTCAATGGCAACAAAAACATCTACAACATCAAGGATGAGGATGGCAAAGACTATTGTACGGTAGAAGTGACCAACAAGGAAACGGGCAAAAGTGTTACCGCCAAGATTCTTCGCTTGATGAGTGGCAGTGAAATTGAAGTATTTGAAGCCGAGGATGCCGTGATTGCGGAAAAAGTGGCAACTGATGCGATTTCAACAAAACTTTGTCGCGAATGGACGGTGGTGAGCACACGTCTGCGTCACAAGGATGGCGTGACTGCGGTGAAGCAGTTTGATAATCCTGCCGAAGCAGCTAGTCTCAATGCCATACTTGACTATGCAAAGACTGTCGCCACCATCACCGAAGAACTGGACGAGGGTACCGTCATCACCAGTATTGAGTTTACAAGCGATGGCAAGTTCTGCCTCTTCTTCGAGAATGGCAACCACTACATCGGAAAGTGGAGTTGGGCAGACCTCAACAACGGCTACCTTGATTATGATTGGAATGACGAAGAGATGGGTAACAAGTTCATGAAGGACGGACAAGCCATCTTCGATGTCAGGTCTTACAAGAAAGTGAACTACTACGTGCTCACCCTTGCTGCCCAGATAGAAGAGAAAGACAAGACCTACAAAGTGGAACTCTCCTTCTATTTGAACGAAAAGTGATATAATTTAAGGTTCGGAAGTGTTTTTCCACAACGGATTGCACGGATTATACGGATTTTTGAGCCTCGGCGGCTCCTGCCATTCGGATTGTTCTGCATCCGGCCATCGTCGCCTCTTGCGACGAAAAATCCGTATAATCCGTGCAATCCGTTGTAAAAATATATCCGAAATTTGAGTGATATAAAAATGAAAAAATGAGAGAATGAAAAATGAAAGTTGCCAACATCCCGTATGGTCATTTTCATTTTTTCATTCTCTCATTTTTTCATTTTTTACCTGCCACCACTTCAATCTCTACCAAAGCATTCTTTGGCAAAGTTTTCACTGCTACAGCCGAACGGGCAGGGTAGGGTTCTGTGAAGAACTCGGCATACACGCTGTTCATCTCGGCAAAGTCGTTCATGTCTGCCATGAACACCGTGGTCTTCACCACGTTTGTCATCGACACCCCAGCCTCTTCCAGAATGGCTTTCACATTGCAGAGTGCCTGTTGTGTCTGTTCTTTCACTCCTCCTTCGGGGAACGCACCCGTGGCAGGGTTAAGGCCCAACTGTCCCGAAGTGTAAATAAACTCTCCTGCCTGAATGGCCTGACTGTAGGGGCCTATCGCCCCAGGCGCCTTTGTCGTGCTAATTGCTTTCATATCATATTCTATTGAAGATAGTACAAAGATACGAAAAAAAACTAACTCCTGGCTCCTAATTCCTAATTTTTGTCTATCTTTGTATAAATTTCAAAAGAAAAGAACTTTATGATACGTAAAACCTATTCTTTTATCCTCTTTCTGTTCTGTAATTTGACTACTTGGGCACAGCAGACCTATGACCTTCCTCTCGCCAAACCTGTCACCACCATCACCACCACCGAAGCATGGAGCCAGCAGTTCCTGTTGTGGCTGCAAGCTAAAGGTTTTAGTGAAGTAATCATAAGGTAAGCTTTTATAAGCATACATTCATGGGTATAGTGGCGATCCTCTTGTGGCTGCAAGCCCATTTTTCACTCAAAAAGTTGGGGATAAATAAAAAATGTTGTACTTTTGTGTTTGTAAAATTAAAAAAATAGCGATAAAAATGAAAAAGATTACAATCATGAGCCTTGTAATGATGGCGATGCTCATAATAATATCCTGTAGTAAAGATGATGATGTCACGGATGGTAATCATGGAAATGATGGAGGAGGGGGTAGTCCCATTGTCACTGTAGTGATAAATGAGGATGGCACCACTTCCAATAGAAGTACCTTCTCCGTCATCGATGAAAAGAATTTCTATCTTGACTATATTAAATACACCATTGAAGAGGGTCACCTTATTGTATCAGGATATGACCAGTCTGGTTTTAAGGGAGTAGCCAACATTGTTGACCGAATCACGTATGGAGGTGATACCTATAAGGTGTTAAAAATTGGCAGGCGCGCTTTCTATGATTGTACTTCTTTAACCTCCCTAAACATCTCAAACAGTATTAAAAGCATTGGAGAATGGGCTTTCTACTATTGTCCCAACTTGACTTCAGTGACCTTTGGTAATAGCGTCACATCTATAGGAGAATGTGCATTCTCGCTGTGCAGTGGTTTGACTTCTTTGACCATTCCCAATAGCGTCACATCTATAGGAGAACGTGCATTCTATCGCTGTAGTGGTTTGACCTCTGTGACCATTCCCCCCAATATGAGCAGAATAGAAATCGCCACGTTCTCAGGTTGCGGTGGTTTGACCTCTGTGACCATTCCCAAAGGCATTACATTTATTGGTGGTGGTGCTTTTTGGGGTTGTCCTCGCTTGACCTCCATAGTTATTGAAGCGACGATACCTCCAACGACGCTCCCTTCCATGTGTGGGTATTCTGATCTTGTAACTATCTACGTTCCCAAGAAAAGTTTGGAATTATATAAAAACACTTCGCCATGGAAGGATGAAAAATTTTTTACACTTAAACCAATAGAAGAAAAAGAGAGGTGAAGTAAGAAAAGACACCTCGAATTGTAAGAATCCTCGCAATTTCTTTGGAAGTTGCGAGGTTTTTTTGTGCTCAACTCAATCATTTTACAGACATCCACAAAACACTCCCTTGTACACCCCCAAAATCGACGTGCCCCACGTCGCTTTGCCGATGTGCCCCACGTCGACCGACCGACGTGGGGCACGTCGGTTTTATAGAGAAAAGTGTGGTGAATGGAAAGAGGCTTTTAGGGTTCGTTTCGTAGGGTTGTCACGACATATTCGGATTGGGTGCCGATGCGGAACTTGCCACCCCAGATGCCGAGACCGGAGGAGATGTAGTAGTGGGTGTTGCCACGTTGGTGGGTACCCCATGAGCATTCGTAGATGGCATCGGTGATCCATGAGATGGACCAGACTTGACCGCGATGGGTGTGACCGCTGAGTTGGAAGTCTATATGCGTACCTTTGCAGACGAAATCAGCGGTTATACGCTGACGGGCGCGTGAGCGTCGTACTATTTTACAAATGCAAGAAGGCTGGCGAATATCTTCAGCCTTTTTTGTACTATAATTTTGGTGGTACGATTGCGGATAATCATTTTATACTTTATGTTTCATGGAAAGGCTCAAAGCTTCTCCTCCCAGAGCAATAGGGAGCAAATACCATCTGCGAGGATTAATTAATATTTTAAGGGCTTTAATGCTACAATATATCCATGACATGAATAGATTGTGATGCTTTCTATAGACATATAGACGTGAGATGTACATTTCTCTATACAGCATTCCACTTTTTGTGGTTTTATGAGTTGAGGCACCTCCGAGATGTGTGAAACGATACAATGGGTGAACCACACAACTATATCCATGCGAATGAAGGCGACATGCTATATCCCATTCCTCACAATAAAGAAAGATATTTGTGTCAAAACCTCCAATGCTCCAAAACACATTCGAAGGAAACAGCATGAAACATCCCTCTATTCGACCGACTATTGTGGGAACGGTCAAATGATAGCGGTTGGGATATTTCTTGGGGAAAAGTTTTTCGCAGATTTTGTTTTTGAAAATTTCTTGCCGAATGCCATTAAGATGATTAAAAGAAGGCACTAAGGTATTTTGTCCATTATATTGCTGCGGGATGATGCACCCCACCTTGGGGTTTTCTGTCAGATAGGCACAAAGAGGTGTGACACAATCTTCTGTCAGCACAACGTCATTATTAAGAAAACAGAGAAAATCTCCTTTTGCGAAATTTGCTCCGAGCATATTTCCTGCTCCGAAACCTCCATTTGTTTTGCTTTGGATCAGACATACTTCTTTGGGAATGTCTTTTTGCAAAAGATCAAATTCTTTCTGTGAACTATTGTTGTCTACAACAATAATTTCATACCCTGATTTTACTGTTTTTTTGATTGAAGCGATGCATTGGTGGGTCAGGTCACCATTTTTGAAATTCAATATTATAAATGATACCATGTGGAAAACAGAGTACCTGCCAAAACACCCGATGACAGTATAAAATTTCTGCTTAATACCTACATACAATAAACGAGGTGCTTGCCATCTGCCTGTTTGTTCTCGAGGTCTTCCACAACCTTTGCAATAAACAGGACAGAGTCAAAACACCCACGTGAGGAAGTATATTGTTACACCCTAAAGTGTGCGTGAGGGCACAAGACCCCCTGCACACTTGGGATGTGCATATACTACACTCCCGAGGGCATCACCTCTGCGTTTGTTTCCGATTGCAATTCTGAAAGTGGAAGTTTCGAGAACCAAAAACAAAGCGTCAGTAACGCCTTTAATATGTAGTGTCCCACCCTCCGTGTGGCTTCCATAAGCATACCTCGTGGGGGAAGACGTTGCAAAGATACGATTAAGTGAGGACAGTACAAAATGAAAGGAGATATTTTTTATTATAACGTCAGTTCGATAAATTCATTTGCTCCTCAAGAGCGATGTTAAAGTGAATTTCCGTGTTTTCGGTGTCACGATACATCTCCAACTCCCTTTCCTTCGCGCTTTCTCTCCTTCAAAACCTGCGTTGTCCCTCTTCCACAACCTCTAAGTCGACATCGTCGATGTCGGTCATCGATGTCGACGATGTCGATTTTGAGGTTGTTAGTGTAAGCATTGGGCAGTCATGTGTTGTAGAGAAGTCAGGTTCTCTTCGTATCTTTGCATGACGAAAGAAATTTGGGGGTGACCTCATTTTTCTGCTGATTTTCCTTGTTTAGCAAAGGTGAGAAAAACGTACCCCCTCGGGTACGATGTGCCGTAGTCGAGGGGTACGGCAGGTCGTAGCCGAGGGGTACGCTAAATGGAAGGAGGCTTTTAGGGTTCGTTTCGTAGGGTTGTCACGACATATTCGGATTGGGTGCCGATGCGGAACTTGCCACCCCAGATGCCGAGACCGGAGGAGATGTAGTAGTGGGTGTTGCCACGTTGGTGGGTACCCCATGAGCATTCGTAGATGGCATCGGTGATCCATGAGATGGGCCATCCAATGTATGCGATGCCAATCAATGGCAGGAGGAAGAAGAGTATTGCCCACATTTTCATGTATGTTTTTTTGTTTTAATGTGCAAAGGTAGGAAATAGTGGAGAGTTTTTTCTTTTTTTTCTGTTCTTTCTTTTGGAAAGAACGGAAGAAATCCCTAAATTCGCATTCGGAAACCTTTTAATTGATAAGAATATGAGAAAGAAATTATTGATGGTGGGCATCAGTCTGCTCATGTGCTGTGCATGGGTTGGTGCACAGGAGACAGGAAAGAATGAATTGCAGCAGCGTGCTGAGGCGGAGTATGCAAAGGGCAATCCGATTGCTGCACGTGCATTGTACATCAAGGCTTTCGAGAGTTATGTGAAGGGTGGCAACCTGAAGCAGGGTGTGGATTGTGGCGTGAAGGGCAACAAACTCTACTATGAGAAAGAGAACCTCTACAAGGAGGCTTTCGACCTGTTGCGCCGCATAGACCAGACCATCGAGGCGAAGGGGCAGGGTGCAAATAAGGCAGCTCTGCACTACTGGACGACGAAGGAACGACACCTGATGTATATGAAGATGAGGAAGATGGAGCGCGCGAAAGAGCAGATGAAGAACATGGAGAATCATGCCCAAGCGGCGAACGATGCAGCGGTGAAGAACGACCTGCTCTACACGAAAACCATCTACTACTACACCGTTGGACAAAGTGAGAAGGGGAATGCCACTTTTAAAGAAATGGCTGACCAACTGACGGCCTCGAAAGAGTATGGCAAGGTGGATGAGGTCTATCAGACACTGATTGCTAACGGACGTAAGAGCAACAGTGCCAGTCTGGTGGCTGAGAGTTACAAGAGTTATATGGCATGGAAAGATTCTGCCTCGGCACTGGTGATGGCTGACACGGTGGGTGTGTTGAAGAAGCAGATTGCTGACAATGAGGCTGAGATTGATGAGAAGGACAGTTCGCTGACGGCACGTCAGGCTGCCATCGTGGGTCTGGGCATCTTGGCGGCAGTGTTGGCGGCTGCATTGGTGCTGGGTGCCATCGTGCTGATGCGCTATATGTATAGCAACCGCAAACAGAAGAAAACCATCAAGTTGCTGAACGAGAACAATGCTTTGAAGGCGAAGTTCATCAGTAGCATCTCAGCCCAGTTGGCTCCCACCTTGCAGAAATTGGATAAGGGCACTCCCGAGGTGAAGGCATTATTGGATTTCTCAGAGCACATCCAGACTTTGTCAGAACTGGAGAATGCAGCGGAAGAAACGGTGGAGAAAGAGGATGTGCAAGTGGGTACGTTGTGTGAGGGCTTGATGGAGCAGATACGGGGGAAGGTGAAGAGTGGTGTCAACTTGAAGGTGGATGCTCCAAAGATGGCGGCACACATCAATAAGGAATATGTCTCACACATCTTGCTGCACCTGCTGAAGAATGCTGCTCAATACACTCCTGAGGATGGACACATCACGTTGGAATACAAGAAGCGAGGCGCGCACAAGCATCAGTTCCTCGTGTCGAACACAGGCAGCAACATTCCAGAAGAACAGCGCGAAGAAGTTTTCAAGCCGTTCCGTGAAGTGCGCGACCTCACCACGGGCGATGGTCTTGGCTTGCCCATCTGCAAGCGGATGGCACTCAATATGAGTGGTGACCTCGACATAGATCCTGCCTTTGTGAAGGGTGTGAGGTTTATTTTGCACTTGCAGGACGATTGAGGATGTAAGTGAAAAGTTAAAAACTAAAAGTTAAAAGTATAAGTTACCTTTGCAAACAGGACACCAACATCCCGCATGGCAGGTAACTTATACTTTTAGTTTTTAGTTTTTTCACTTCAAATGATCTTCAAAGTACCTTGTGATGACGTTGTGTAGATGAACGCGGTCGGTACCCATCATGTTGTGACCGTCGCCTGGGTAGGTGAAGAGGTCGGGATAGGTGTCGGCATCGATGCAGGCGCGCATGAAGGACAGCGTGTGCTGGGGCACACAGACAGGGTCGTTACCTCCGTAGATGACCATGAGACGCCCTTTGAGGTGTTTGGCCTTACCAAGCAGGGAGGTGCTTTCGTAACCTTCGGGATTGGTCTGTGGAGTGTCCATGTAGCGTTCGCCATACATGACCTCGTAGAAACGCCAATCGATGACAGGACCTCCTGCCACACCCACCTTAAACACATCGGGATAGGTGGTCATGAGGCTGGTGGTCATGAAACCTCCGAAACTCCAACCATGTACCCCTAAGCGTTCCCCATCCACGTAGGGAAGGCTCTTCAGAAACTCCACACCTTTTATCTGGTCTTTCATCTCTTCCACACCTAACTGACGGAAAGTGGCTTGCTCGAAAGCGAGTCCACGATGCTCGCTGCCCCGATTGTCGAGGCAGAACATGACGTAGCCCTGCTGTGCCATCCAGATGTCCCAACCCCGTGCGCCCCAATGGGCGGTGGCATCGATGTTGTGGGCATGGGGCCCTCCATAGACATAGACGACGGCGGGGTATTTCTTTGTGGGGTCGAAGTCGGTAGGGAGGATGAGGCGATAATAGAGGTCTGTCACTCCATCGGCAGCCTTGATTGTGCCTACTTTGACTTCTGGCACCTTATATTCAGCCCAAGGATCTTCAGCCGTGAAAATGTTGGTGCCTTTCCTGTCGGAAGTTGAAACAATGTCTATGTGGCGGGCAATAAGAGGTGAGGAGTAATTGTCAATGAAGTAGTTGCCCGATTCGGATAGCGTGGCGTTGTGCCACCCCGTAGCGTCACCGAGCAGGGTGCGTTTCCCTTTCATGTCAACGCTGAACACATTCTGTTGCAAAGGGTCTTTCTCATTGGATGTGTAGAGGATGGTTTTCTGCGACTTATTGAAGCCCAGTATGTCGGACACCTCAAAGTTTCCCGTGGTGAGTTGCTTGATGAGTTTTCCAGATACATGATAAATATAGATGTGGTTGTAACCATCGCGACGGGTCTGATAGATGAACTTGCTGTCATCCCAAGGCAGGAACTGGATGGGGTGAAGGGGTTCGAAGTATTTGTCATTATCTTCCGTGAAGAGGGTGCGGAGTTTCTTTCCTGTCAGTGCATCGTATTCATCAAGGGAACCATGATTCTGGTCACGATTCAGTTCGATGAGGTAGAGTTTCTTGCCATCGGGAGCCCATGCGATGTTGGTGAAATAGCGGTCTGTAGGGTTACCTGTGTTCAGATAGACGGTCTTGTCTGTCTGTGGATTGAAGATGCCCACATAGACCTTATGCGATGTCTCTCCTGCCATAGGGTAAGGGTCGGGAGAGGTGGTGGCAATGCGGGATTCCCCATCTGGTGTTTGTGAGGGTAGGGTGATGTTTACCTGAGGAAACTTGGACACCATGCTCTGATCCATTTTGTAGAAAGCCAAGAGGGTGCCATCAGGGCTCCAGAAAGTGCCTTTCGAGATGCCAAACTCATCGCGATGGACACTCTCGCCATAGACGAGGTCAATGCTGCCGTCGGAAGATACTTGATGACTCTTGCCGTCGGCAGTGAGGACGAAGAGGTTGTGGTCAATGGTATAGGCGATGGATTGGGAATCCTTGTTCCAATCCTCGTTGCTTGCATCTGGGGTAAGGTCGGCTTTCCAAATGACCTTCTTCTCCACCCAGTCAACAAGGGTCTTTTCCCTGCCTCGGTCAATGAGAACATAGGTTTTCTCGGTGTAGGGGAATGAAGCATTATACAGGTGGTCGATGGTCTTCCTACCATTGGCAGACAGGATGGTATTAATATTCTCTAACGTCAGGGTGCTGAATGCTGAATCTTTTTCGGTGTTTTTTTGCTGCATGTCCACTTTCTGGCACTTGTCCATGCCCAATTCGATGCAGATGTCACCCCACCATGCGAGATATTGGGTTTCGGGTACGGATGCCTGATAGTAAGTGGAACCGCCAGGGATGAGGTCGTCAATAGTGAAGGGTCTTTTCTGTGCCATAAGTGGGAGTGTGAGCAAAGTGGAGAGGATAAGAAATGTGGTCTTTTTCATTTCATGATTTCTTTTAGGGGTATGAGCACGAAATCGCGTTCATACATGTGTGGATGAGGTATGGTGAGTTTTTTTGTGTGGATTTGGAGGTCGTCGTAGAGGAGAATGTCTATGTCGATGATACGATCATGGTAGTTGACAGTTGACAGTTGGCTGTTGACAGTTGACTTTTGGGTGCGCCCCATGTCACGCTCAATCTGTTGGGTGACTTTCAGCAGGGCGTGAGGGGAGAGTTCTGTCTCAACCCTGATGGCAGCATTGAGGAAGGTGTTCGGGCTTTCGAATCCCCACGGTTCAGTAGCAAGAAAGGCGGATTGTGCCCTGATAGGACCAATCCGCCTTTCTATTTCTGTGATGGCGGACACAAGGTTGTGTTCTTTGTCGCCCAGATTTGTGCCAAGGGAAAGATACACTGTATGAAGAATGGTGCTGTTGCCTTTTGTCCCTTGTCCGTTGCCTGTTGTCTGTTGTCTGTTGTCCATCAGTCAATGATCAGCATGGCATCGCCATAGGTGCCAAACATGTAGTCACCTTTGAGTGCTTCCTTGTAGGCATTCATCACAACATCGTAGCCACCAAAAGCGGTGACGAGCATGAGCATGGTGGTGAGTGGTTGCTGGAAGTTCACGACAAAGGCATCGGCTACAGTGAAGTCGTAGGGAGGGAAGATGAATTTGTTGGTCCATCCCTCAAATTCCTTGATGAATCCGCCGGGACCTACTGCTGTTTCAAGGGCACGGAGAGTGGTGGTGCCTACAGCACAGACCTTATGGCCGTTCTCTTTTGCCTTGTTGACGATGTCGCAAGCTTCTTTGTTGACGAACATCTGCTCAGAGTCGGTTTTATGCTTGGTGAGGTCTTCCACATCGATGCTGCGGAAGTTGCCCAATCCTGCATGCATGGTGATGAAGGCTTGCTCAATTCCCATGATTTCCATGCGCTTCATCAGTTCGCGGGAAAAGTGAAGACCTGTGACAGGCACGGTGACTGCTCCTTCATGACGTGCGAAGATGGTTTGGAAGCGCTCGTGGTCTTCCTCTTCGGCAGGACGGTGCATACGGATGTCATCAGGAATAGGTGCCTCGCCGAGGCTATAGAGTGTTTCCTTGAAGACATCGTGGGGGCCATCATAAAGGAAACGGAGTGTGCGTCCACGTGACGTGGTGTTGTCAATCACCTCTGCCACCAATGACTCATCGGGACCAAAGTAGAGTTTGTTGCCAATGCGAATCTTTCGGGCAGGATCGACGAGTACGTCCCATAAGCGGAGTTCTTCGTTGAGTTCACGAAGAAGAAAGACCTCGATACGTGCACCAGTCTTTTCCTTGTTGCCGTAAAGACGGGCAGGAAAGACCTTGGTATCATTGAAGACGAAGGCGTCGCCTTCCTCAAAATAGTCGGTGATTTCCTTAAAGATGCGGTGCTCTATCTCTCCTGTCTGTTTGTGTACAACCATGAGTTTACATTCATCACGGTTGTAGAATTTCGTTTCAGGATTGTAAGTGCGAGGATAGAGGGCTATCTTCTCATCAGGGAGTTTGAACTTAAATTGTGAAAGTTTCATATTTTTACTTACTATTTGACTATTTACTATTTAACTATTTTCTGCTTTTTCCAGTGTCTGTTGTTCGAGCCATTGGGGGAACTGTTCGATGTCCATGCAATCTTGCAGGGTATATTCCCCGATGCGGGTGCGGACGAGACTGGTCAGGTAGCCGCCAGAGCCGAGGGATTGTCCGATGTCGCGTGCTAATGCCCGGATGTAGGTGCCTTTGCTGCACACCACGCGGATGGTCAGCGAGAGGTGGGTGCCCGTCAGGTTGCCGCTTTGGTATTTGATGCGTTCCCGTGGGTCGTTGCTTTCGTCGGTCACTTCGTTCTCCACTTCTCCGAAATGCAGGATTTCCAGTTCGTCAATGACCAGAATCTTCGGTTTCAACTCGATGTCTTCACCTTGACGTGCATATTTGAAGGCACGTTTGCCATCTACTTTCACGGCTGAGAAGGTGGGTGGAATCTGTTCGATGCGTCCTCTGAACGCTTTGAGTTTCTCTTCCACCAACTCGCGGGTGATGTGCTCGGTGGGGTAGGTGGCATCTTCGGCAGTCTCCATGTCGAACGAGGGAGTAGTGGCACCCAATTTGATGGTGGCAACATATTCTTTGGTGTGTGCCTGCAACTCATCGATAAGTTTGGTGCTCTTGCCTGTGCAGACGATGAGCACACCTGTGGCCAAGGGGTCGAGCGTACCGGCATGCCCCACCTTCAGTTTCTTCACACCCAGCCGATGCGAGAGTTCGCCTCGCACCTTTGCCACCACGTTGAAGGAGGTCCAGCGGTAGGGCTTGTTGAAGATGAGTATTTCGCCTGCTTGGGGATTCATGCTGCCAGTGTAAGTGAACTGTTTGATGGGGTGAATTATAGGATGGTGAGTTCGTGTCCTGTGAAAAGCAAAGCCAAGATGATGCCTCCCACGATGATTCTGTACCATCCAAAGGCTTGGAAGCCATACCTCTGCACGAAGCGGATGAAGAACTTGATGGCCAGCAGTGCCACGATGAATGCAACCACGTTGCCGATGATGAGCGTGTCGAGATTGTTCATGATCAACTCGGTCCCTCCTTCTTTGAGCATCTTGTAAATCTTATATACTGTGGCTCCCAGCATGGTGGGAACTGCCAAGAAGAAAGAGAACTCGGCTGCATCCTTGCGGGTCATCTTTTGTGCCATGCCTCCAACGATTGTAGCCATAGAACGTGACACACCTGGGATCATGGCGATGCATTGAAACAGGCCGACCATGAATGCGCGTTTCTCTGTCAGTTGGGTGTCTTCACTTCCCTTGTTGAAGATTCTGTCGCAAAACAGCATAAATACACCGCCGGCAACAAGCATGGTTGCCACTACCTCCACACGCTCCAGCATGGCATCGATGACATCGCTGCAAAGAAGTCCCAGCACGACGGCAGGAATGAAAGCGATGAACAGTTTCCAGTAGAAGTCAAATTTGTGGAGAAACTGCTTGATGGCTGGTGAACCTTCGGGGAGAGGTTCTTTGTTCAGGCGGAAGAAGCGCTTCCAATAAAGACACACCACGGAAAGGATGGCTCCAAACTGGATGATGAAGGTGAAAGCCTTCACATATTCGGTGCTTTCCACTCCCAATATGTTTTGTGCAATGATCATGTGGCCGGTAGAAGACACAGGAAGAAATTCTGTCAGTCCTTCTACTATGGCAATTATAATCGTCTGAATCCAATTCATGTAAAAATGTGAAATATCAAATGTTGGATGTTGTGGGGAAAGTGTCAGGCTTTCTTCGCGGGCCAGAGGATGGCGACAATCTCGAAGAGGAAGCCAAAGAGGCACACCATGGGTGCCACCTTGATGCGCAAGTCGCTGAAGATGTCGGGGTTAAACGCATCTTCAGTTGTTGCATCGCCTGCCATCAAGATGAAACCGAGGATAATGATAGCAAATCCGATGATAAGCAGGATGTAGTTTGTTTTTGTGAATGCAAAGTTCTTCATTTATGTAGTTGTTGTTTAGTGATTATATAATCGCGCAATGCATGGGCTGGTGGTTGGCTAAATGTAGTAGAGTTCGTTGCTACTCATCTTCAGATATTTGTTGAGTGAGAAGAGTGTGCAAAAATAGGTGATGATGATGCCGAAGAGGAATACTGCTGCGGATACGATGATGATGGCTTTGAGGTCAATGACAGCGGTGATTTGTGGCTCAAAGTTGTGCAACCAGTAAATGCCTCCGATAATCAGTGCGTCGGCAATGATGGCAGATGTGATGCCCAAGGTGAAACTTTGGGTGAGGAATGGACGTCGGATGAAATTCCAACTGGCACCCACCAACTTCATCGTATTGATGATAAAACGTTTGGAGAAAATAGTCAAACGCACAGTATTGTTGATAAGAGCAAACGAAATGTAAGTAAATAGTGCTGCAATAATGAGCAGGATGATGCTTACTTTTCGGATATTGTCGTTGACTGATTTGATAAGGTCTTTGGAGTAAATGACATCCACCACGTTGGGATTCCCTTTAAGTTTCTTTACAGCGGAACTGATGCTGTCGGGATTGGCATGGTCGGCATGAATCTTCACTTCAAAAGAGGCAGTGTAGGGGTTCACACCGATGAATTCGGTAGGGTCAATGCCTTGTGCCTGGATTTCCTCCACCAGTGCTTGTTCTTTCGATATGTATTCTACACTCTTGGCATAGGGAGCCTGCTTGAGCATCTTCTCCATACTCTTGATTTGGAGGCTGTCCATTTCATCGCTAATCAGTACGCTCACATTGATGTTTTCTTTCACGTAAGTGGAAAGATTCTGCGCCGTAATGACAAAGAGTACGATGATGCCCAACAGCACGAGCACCAAAGTGGTGGAGATGGCTGCAGTGATGAACTGGGTGCTAAGGAATGAATGTCTTTTTTTACTCATTTACTTCGATGCCTTTTAGGGTTGCTGAACTGGATTCTGAGACTTTCACTTTCACGAAGTCGCCAATGTAATGGCTGCCTCGGTCGAACACCACCACTTTGTTTTGTTGGGCGCGCCCGAAGAACTGCTCTTTGCTGCGTTTCGAAACACCTTCAACCAACACTTCGAATGTCTTCCCTATATCCTTCTTGTAACTTTCAGCCGAAAGTTCATTCTGTAGGGCTATCATCTCGTTCAGACGACGGATTTTCGTGTCTTCTGGCACATCGTCAGGCAGATGCTTTGAGGCATAGGTGCCTGGGCGTTCCGAATACTTGAACATGAATGCGGAATCGTAGCCCACTTCCCTCATCAGCGAAAGGGAAAGTTGATGGTCTTCTTCCGTTTCGGAATGGTAGCCCACAAAGATGTCGGTGGTTAGTCCGCAGTCGGGCAAGATGCGCCGGATGGCTGCCACGCGGTCGAGATACCATTCGCGGGTGTATTTTCTGTTCATCAGTTTCAGAATACGGTTACTTCCGCTCTGCACGGGCAGATGGATGTGGCGACAGATGTTCTTATGGGTGGCAATCACTTCCAACGTCTCATCGCTCATGTCTTTGGGATGAGAGGTCGTGAATCGGATACGCATGTCGGGGGCGGCTTCTGCTACGATGCCTAATAGCTGAGGGAATCCAACTTCGCCACACTGATAACTGTTCACATTTTGTCCCAACAATGTCACCTCTTTGAACCCCTTTCTCTGCAAATCTTTCACTTCGTTCAAGATGCTGTCCACTTCTCGGCTCCGCTCTCTGCCTCGAGTATAAGGTACAATGCAGTAGTGGCAGAAGTTGTTGCAGCCGCGCATGATACTGACAAAGCCGCTGATATGACTGCCGCAAACGCGCTCTGGAATTACATCGCGATAGGTTTCTGTTGTGCTGAGTTCTACATTGATGGCTTTCTCTCCAATCTCGGCAGCAGCAAACAGTTCTGGCAACGACAGATAAGAGTCAGGACCAGCCACAAGATTGACGTGGTGATGCTCTATCAATTCTTCCCTTACGCGCTCTGCCATGCATCCCACAACGCCGATGATGAATGCATGCCCTTTCTTCTGCAATGCATGTAATGCTTCCAGTCGGCTGTAGATCTTATTCTCTGCATTTTCACGGACAGAACAGGTGTTCAGCAACACAGCGTCAGCCTCCTCGATGGAATCGCAGGTTTCATATCCTGCCATTTTCATCACAGAGGCAATGACTTCACTGTCCGCCACGTTCATTTGGCAGCCATAAGTCTCAATAAAAAGTTGCTTCATTAAAATGAATTTGTACAAAAACGCTGCAAAGTTACGAAAAGTAGAGAGCAAAACAAAGAAATCTCGTTTCTTTTTTGCTGAGACAAAGTAACTTCGCCATCATGACGGCAAAGTTACGGAAAAAAGTTTGTACCTTTGCATTCGATTTTCAACATCATAATAAAAAAGACGTGAGACTGGACTTTCAGAAAAGTATTGCCAATAGCCAGGCCACACTCCCCATTGTGGGAGGGCTGACCTTTATTCTTTGGTTTGTACTTCCTCCCCTTCATTCGTCCATTTCTTATTCAGCATCTGATTATGGATTGTGGCACTATGTTCCTTCCTTTCTTCAGGAGGGGTATTGGACCTTGGTCATCAGTGCTATTCTTGCGGCTTGGGCAGTTTATCTGTTGGCGGAACTGAACAATGCCAATGTGCTGCTGAGGGTGAACTCGCGGATGCTGAGTAGTATGCTTTCCCTCTTGTTGTGCCTGATGGTTCTGTGTCATGGGTTTCAACCAGGAATGGTGGTGATGCTTCTCTCACTGATGTCCTTTTTCCCCTTGTTCTCATCCTATCAGTCTTCCATGCCGCAACCGCCTTTCGTGGCTTCGCTACTGGTGTCGATTGCTTCGTTGGTGTTTCCGAAATGGCTGTGGATGATGCTCGTCTATTGGTTCATTTTGGGATTATTTCGTGCCTTGTCTTTGCGGAGCTTTGTTTCTTCTCTTTTGGCATTAATATTGCCGTATTGGTTGTATGGAGGTGTCGCTTTCTTGACGAGTACGTTCCCTGATTTCATGATTCATTTGCAGATGATGGTGGATTTCCAGAGGGGTGATTATGGGCAGTTGGAGTTTCGTGATGTTGTCACGTTCTTGTTCGTGGTTCTGCTTTTTGTAGTGGGGGCTGTCGACTTCTCCGTCCATCAGTTTATGGACAAGACTCGTACGAGGATCATCTATAATTCGTTGATATCTTATGGTGTGTTCATTATTATTGGCGTGTGTGTCCAACCTCAGTATTTGTGGGTGCTTCTTCCCCTGCTCATGCTGCCTACTTCCATTGTTTTTGGTCATTTCTTCACGCTGACCTATACGAAGTTCTCCCACATCTGCTGCATCGTGCTGATGGTGCTGGCTGTGGCAGTTCTTGTGGTGCAGTATCTGCCTGATAATCTTTTATTTCAACTCCTAACTTCTAATTTCTGATACACTTGGATTCTCTCAATCAGTTTTTCATAGAATACGGCTATCTTGGCATGGCAATGGCATCGTTTCTTGCAGGAACTTTCGTCCCTTTCAGTTCAGAAGTGGTCATGGGCACCCTGCTTGCCACTACGGGCATGGACCCGATTCTTACAATTCTCAGCGGCACAATTGGCAATGTGCTTGGTTCCATGTTCAATTATTTTATCGGACGTATTGGTAGCATTGAGCAGATTTCTCATTGGATGCGCATCAAGGAACGTCGTCTGCGCAAGACGCGCGACTATGTGGAAAAACGTGGTTCGTGGATTGCCGCCTTTTCCTTCCTCCCCATCTTTGGCACTGCTATCTCCATCTCTCTCGGCATATTGCGTGCTAATGTGTGGGGCGTCATCTTTTGGTCCACCATAGGGAAACTCCTCCGCTATATCATCTTCATGCTACCTATCGTGGTATGGGGGAAATAAAAAAAGGGGTGCGATGCATCCCTTTTCTTTTTTGCCTTAATTTTCTAATTAGTTGATAGCAGCATCGAGGTCAGAGCCAGCCTTGAATTTAGCCACCTTCTTTGCAGCGATAGTGATAGGCTTCTTGGTTGCTGGGTTAATGCCCTGGCGTGCTGGACGCTTAGCGACAGAGAATGTGCCGAAACCAACGAGTGAAACCTTGTCGTCTGCTTTGAGTGCACCAACGATAGCCTCAACACATGCGTCAAGAGCCTTCTTTGAATCAGCCTTGCTCAAACCTGCCTTTGTAGCGATAGAGCTAACGAGTTCTGTTTTGTTCATAAGAGTTAATAATTTAGGTTTTATAAATAAAGTTGTATTGGGTAAAATCCAATGGTGATAATTGTCTTTTCGTTTGTCTGGAAAGCGTTTCCTTCAAAACTTCGTTGCAAATATATGATATAAATTTTCGCAAACAAACATTTTTGACAAAAAAATGTTGAAAAAAACGAAAAAAACTTCTATTTTTTAGTTTTTTGCCCTTTAATAGGAAGAAAAACTCTAATTTTGCACTCGCAATTATGAAAGTGAGATGGTTTTATTATAAAATGAGTAGCGTATGAGAATGACTCCTGCCGTTAAGGTAATCTTAATTATAAATGTTGTGTTGTATGTCATGAGTGATTGGCTCACTCCAATGATTCCGCTGGATGGACATACAGACTGGTTCCGAAATTTTAATGCTTTGCACCCGATAGGAGGTAGAGGCTTCGCACTCTATCAGTACCTCACTTATATGTTCATGCATGGAGGGTGGTGGCATCTGTTCTTCAACATGTGGTCGCTGATGATCTTTGGTAATGCTGTGGAGCAGCAGGTGGGCACGAAGCGATTTGTGTGGTACTACTTGCTGTGTGGTGTCGGCGCGGCGTTGGTGAATCAGCTGTTCACATGGTTGGGCATCATTAATCCTGCTCAGTTGGTGGGTGCTTCAGGTGCCATCTATGGTGTGATGGCAGCTTCGGCGTTCTTCTTCCCGAATGCAAGGTTGTTCATCATCCCGATTCCTTTCCCGATCAAACTGAAGTATCTGGTGGGCTTCTATACGGTGGTGGAGATGTATTTGGGCATTACATCTATTGACGGTGTGGCGCATTTTGCTCATTTGGGCGGCATCTTGGTAGGTGCTATTATCTTGTTTGTATGGAAGATGCAGGACAAGCAACGTGCACAGCGGGGTAACTATTGGACTTCAGCGTCAGATGCTCATTATGAAAAGGACGAGAGTTCATGGAAGGACTGGTTGGGCGGTAAGCGTAAGCCGAAGATGCGTGTGACAAATATACGTGAGACGAATTATGAAGACCATCAGTACAACGAAAGGAAGCGCCAAGACAATGAGGAGATAGACCGCATTCTTGACAAGATTCGAAAGAATGGCTATCAAAACCTGTCCGAGAGTGAAAAAGCCACTCTTTTTAATGCCAGCAAGAAAATGAGAGGAGAGGAATGAGGTTGCTCAAGACGATACCACTAATGATTTTCATTGCCATCAATCTGTTGATGATTGTGGCAATGAATTTTTGTGCCTATACGTCATGTCTGCCTCCTCAGAACACCCCGCAGTACTCCTATTTCGGGTTGATGTTTCCAGTGTTTCTCGCATTTAACGTGCTTTTTGTCTTTTTCTGGCTGATTTTCAAATGGAAATGGGCACTGCTGCCTTTGGCGGGGATGGCTCTTTGTGCCAGCAGCGTTAGGGCTTATTTCCCCATCAACTTTTCATCGGAACCTCCAGCGGGTTGCATCAAGGTACTGTCGTATAATGTAATGGCATTTGGTGATGACAAGTCGGTGCCGTGGGAGGATAATCCCATCTTGAAGTATTTGTTGGAGAGTGGGGCAGATGTCATTTGTTTGCAGGAGGCGAGGAAGTCTTTCGTGGATAGTGCGCTTGACAGCATCACGTCGATTTATCCTTATTATCATTTCCAGTTGGAAACAGATAACTATATCGCTTGCTTTTCGAAATTTCCGATTGATTCGGTGATGAAGATAAACTATCCCACCACGACGAATCATTCCTATGCCTACGAGATGAGGGTGGGAGAGGATACGCTGCTGCTTATCAACAACCATTTGGAATCATACAGACTGAGTTCTGCGGACAAGGATGACTACAAGTCCATCATTAAGAATTACAAGCACCCAGGGCAGAATGACTCGGAAACGAAATATTTTAGCTTGACTGAAAAAATTACTGGGCACGACTCCATTCGGGGACTTCAGGTGGATTCAGTAGCAGATTTTGTGGGGCGGAACAGGGGACGTAATATTGTTTTATGCGGTGATCTCAATGCTACTCCTATATCATATGTCCACCATCGTTTGACGACCCTTCTGGATGATGCATATACACAAAGTGGAAACGGACCAGGCATCAGTTACAATAGAAGCGGGATGTATTTTCGCCTTGACCACATTTTGGTGAGTCCAAACATCAAGGCATATGGGGCGAAAGTGGACAAGTCCATTAGGCATAGCGACCATTATCCTATCTATTGTTTTATCAATTTGGAGTAAAAGAAGGAGGCAGAGGGCTTTGAAATGAATATTTTTGTGGTGTTTTTCTTTCTATTTGTAAAAAAAACTATAACTTTGCACCTTGAATTATCGTGGATTGCCTCAAACTCTAGCGCTTATATATAATACATATGTGTAGCGGACATGGTTTTGAGGTTGTTGTGGGCTGAGATGAAAAGAACAACAAAAAGAATAACATAACAATCAATATATTAAATCATTCAAAAAATGCAAAACAAAGGATTTGTAAAGTTTCTAGCAGTGGCGCTGACCCTCATCTGCTTGTTCTACCTCTCTTTTGGCTTTGTCACCAAGTATGTGGAGGACAAGGCTGCCAAGATGGGCGAACAGGAAGCAGAGCTTTACTTGGATTCGTTGAACTCGACTCCATTCTATCTGGGCAACTACACACTGAAGGATTGTCGCGAAACCGGCATTGGTTTGGGTCTTGACCTGAAAGGCGGTATGAACGTCATCCTGGAGGTGAGTGTGCCAGAAGTTGTAAAGACGTTGGCGGACCACAAAACTGACGAAGCATTCCTTAAGTCTGTCAGTGAGGCAGCAAAGGAAGCGCAAGAAAGTCAGAGCGATTTCATCACACTTTTTGTCAAGGCTTATAAAAAGAACGCTCCTGGTAAGCCTCTTGCGACCATCTTTGCCACTCAGCAGTTGAAGGGCAAAGTGAACACCAATAGTTCAGATGCAGAGGTGGAGAAGGTTCTGCGCGAAAGCGTTGACGAGGCTGTTGACAACTCATTCCTCGTGCTCCGTACACGTATCGACCGCTTTGGTGTCGTTCAGCCCAACATTCAGAAGATTGAAGGGCAAAGTGGACGTATCATGGTGGAACTGCCTGGTATCAAGGAACCTGAGCGTGTGCGCAAACTCCTTCAGGGTAGTGCGAACCTTGAATTCTGGGAGACTTATGATGCACCTCAGGTGGCTCCTTACCTTTCACAGTTGAATGCTGCCCTTCGCAATGGAGGTGTGGTGGCTACTGATTCAGTTCAGGCTGATACAACTGCTGTGGCAGAGACTGAGCAGGTGGAAGAAAAGGTTGATTCCAGCAAGAATGCAACAAGCGTGTTGGCTCAGGTGAACAAGGGCGATGAGGCTGCTGTTGCCAGCAAGGCCACGGAAGCAGCCAAGAAGGAGAACCCTCTCTTCGCTATGTTGCAACCAACGGGTGCCCAGCGCGGGTGTATGGTTGGTTTGGCACAAGCACTTGATACGGCAGAAATCAATGCACTTCTTAACTCTGAGGTGGCTAAGCAGATTTTCCCTGCTGACCTTTCCCTCAAGTGGGGCGTGAAGTCTATGGATAAGGCTGGCAAGATTTTCGAACTCTATGCCATCCGTACAACAGGTCAGAATGGTCGTGCTCCACTGGAAGGTGAAGTCGTGACTGAGGCTAAGGATGAGTTCGATCAATACGGCAATCCTGTCGTGACCATGAAGATGAACACGGAAGGTGCTCGCAAGTGGGCTGCCCTCACTGAGGCTAACGTCAATCATTGTGTGGCTGTTGTGCTTGATAACCTCGTGTATAGTGCACCAAACGTGATGAACAAGATTGACGGTGGTAACACCCAGATATCTGGTAACTTCACGACGACGGAGACGAAGGACTTGGCAAATGTGCTTCAGTCTGGTAAGATGCCAGCTCCGGCAAGCATCATCCAGGAGGACATCGTAGGTCCAACCCTCGGCGCTCAGTCCATTCAGGCTGGTTTCATCTCTTGTATCGTCGCTTTCATCGTGCTGATGCTCTACATGGTGCTCATGTATGGTGTGCGTGAAGGTATGGTGGCAAACTGTGCCCTCATCCTGAACTTCTTCTTCACATTTGGTATCCTTACTTCGTTGGGTGCTGCATTGACCATGTCGGGTATTGCCGGTATGGTGCTGACATTGGGTATGGCGGTCGATGCCAATGTGCTCATCTATGAGCGCACAAAGGAGGAAATGCGTAGTGGCAAGAACATCAGTGCTGCTGTGGCTGCAGGTTACAGCAATGCTTTCTCTGCCATCTTCGACTCGAACGTGACGACCATCTTGACGGGTGTGATTCTCTATAACTTCGGTACTGGTCCAATCAAGGGTTTCGCAACGACCCTTATTATTGGTATCGTTTGTTCTTTCTTCACTGCCGTTTGGTTGACTCGTATCGCTTACGAGCACTTCCTCAACCGTGGCAAGTGGCAAGACCTTACGTTCACAACGAAGTTCTCGCAGAACATGATGAAGGGCACTAAGTACAATTTCATGGGTAACTACAAGAAGTCGTTTGTTGCTTTTGGTGTGTTCCTCGTGATTGTGCTTGCAAGTTTTGCCATCCGTGGCTTGAGTCAGTCTATTGACTTCACTGGAGGTCGCAACTACAAGGTTGAGTTTGTGAAGCAGGTGGAGCCCGAGGCTGTGAAGGCGGCTATCGTGAAACAGTTTGAGGCTAACAATAAGGATGGTGAAGCCATCAACGTGACGGTGATTGCTATCGGAACTGAAGGCAACAACGTGCGTGTGTCAACGAACTTCAACATCAATGACAATAGTTCTGCTGCTGACGCACAGATTGAGTCTCTCCTCTATCAGGCATTCGTGGATGGTGGTATGGTGGACAAGACCGTGACGGAGGAGGCATTCCTTGACCGCGACAACCGTGCTGGTGGTTCCATTGTTTCTTCTCAGAAAGTGGGTCCAGCCATTGCATCCGACATCCTGCGTGGTGCAGTATTGTCAGTCCTTTTCGCTATCGTGGTCATCTTTGTCTATATCCTTATCCGTTTCCGCAACGTAGCATACTCTGTTGGTTCTATCGTGGCTTTGACGCTCGACACAGTGCTTGTCATCGGTATGTTCTCGCTCTGCTACGGTTGGATTGGTTTCTCACTCGAGGTTGACCAGACGTTCATTGGCGCTATTTTGACGGTGATTGGTTATTCCATCAACGACAAGGTGGTCATCTTCGACCGTATCCGTGAAGTCTTCAAGAACTATCCGAAGCGTGACCGTCAGCGCATCTTCAACGATGCCTTGAACAGCACTCTCGCACGTACCATTAATACATCTGTGTCAACGTTCATCGTGCTGCTTGTCATCTTCGTGCTCGGTGGCGATAGCATCCGCGCCTTTGCGTTTGCCATGATGCTGGGTGTCATCATCGGTACAAGTTCCTCACTCTTCATTGCGGCTCCTACGGCTTATCTGGTCATGGGCGCTCGCATCAAAGAAGATGAAGAGCCTGAGTCTGCAAACTAACACATCAATACAGATAAGGCAGCAGCGCATTGAGCGTTGCTGCCTTATTGCTTAAAACAACACAAAATTATGACAAAGATTCGTGCAGCCATTGTTGGATATGGCAACATTGGGAAGTACGCACTGGAGGCTATAGAGGCTTCTCAGGACATGGAGTGCGTAGGCGTGGTTCGTCGTAATGGTGAGGCTAACAAGCCCGCAGAACTCGCCAATTATCCTGTAGTAAAAAACATCACAGAGTTGAAGGATGTGCAGGTTGCAATCCTTGCCACTCCCACTCGTAAGGTGGAAGAGTATGCTAAGCAGTGTCTTGCTCTTGGCATCAACACGGTTGACTCTTTCGATATTCACACGCAGATTGTTGACCTTCGCCGTTCACTCGACGCTGTGGCAAAAGCTAACAATGCAGTTTCCGTCATCTCAGCAGGATGGGATCCGGGTTCTGACTCCATCGTTCGTTCACTCATGGAGAGTCTTGCTCCCAAGGGTGTCAGTTACACCAACTTTGGTCCAGGTCGTTCGATGGGTCACTCAGTAGCTGTTCGTGCCATTGAAGGGGTGAAGGATGCACTGTCAATGACGATTCCAGTGGGTACGGGCATTCATCGTCGCATGGTCTATGTGGAGTTGGAAGAAGGTGCAGATTTTAAGACCGTGGAGGCTGCCATCAAAGCTGACCCATATTTTGTCAACGACGAAACTCATGTGCAGCAGGTTCCTTGTGTTGATGCCCTCAATGATGTGGGTCATGGTGTGAACCTTGTCCGTAAGGGTGTTTCTGGTAAGACTCATAACCAGATGTTTGAGTTCGACATGAAGATAAATAATCCTGCGCTGACGGCTCAAGTTCTTGTGAATGTGGCTCGTGCCTCTCTCAAACAGCAGCCTGGTGCTTATACAATGATTGAGATACCTGTCATTGATATGCTCTGCGGTGATAAGGAGGATTTGATTCGCCATCTTGTATAGCAGGGAAAAGGGAAATGTCTGTCCATGAGACAGACAGGCTGAACCTGCCCAAAAAGCGTTGCAGAAGAGAAACTGCAACGCTTTTTTTCGCTTTTATTTTGTATTGTCTCCAAATTGCGCTATCTTTGCCAACAAAACAAAATGAGATGGTTATGAAAAAAGTAAACCTATGGCTTTGGGTGCTCGCAGCATTGATGCTGTTCTCCTGCGAGGAGAAGAAAAAAGCCGCAAAAAGTCCAGAAATGGAGGTCGTGCCAGTTCATGAAATGCCAAGCATTAATGAGGCTCATGGCATTATTGGCGATGGTTCGTCGATGAATGTCATAGAGTTTGTCCGTGATGATGGTGATACGTTGTACATCAGCAAGAATGGGCAGACGGTGATGGGCGGACTGGTAGTTGGCGATGAACTGGAGGTGATTTACAATGTCACGGAGGAGGATGTCTTTGCCTCGGTGGCAGTGAATCTGACGACCTTGCAGCATCTGTGGTCACAACGAGGGACAGATGGCCGGGAGCAGAGTCTTGAACTTGATGCAGGAGGACGTGCCTCCACCTATAATATGTCGGTTGATTATGATTCATGGGAAGTGAAGAACGGCTTGCTGCTTTTGCATAGCCCCAAGAAGGTGGGCGATGAGGGTCCTGCTATTGTTGACACTTTTGAGATTATGCAGTTGACAACGGATAGCCTTGTGCTGATGAATGGCGACTTTGTTTCTGCATTTGAGAGATATAATTGATTTGATGATTAAACTTAAGTTTCGGATGTTCCAAACACTTCATTTTCAACAACGAATAAAGCGAATAATTCTAATTTACCATGCGGCGAGAAGATGTATTTTCCTAATGCCGCAAGCGGCTACGAATGGAATCGAATGGCTACACTCAGCATTCGTTTTTATTCGTTGCACCCTTGGGTGCATTGTGTATTGTATAAATTCGTCGTATTCGAAATATTGGCTACGCCGAGCTAAAGGTTCGTTGTTGAAGAAAGCATCCGAAACTTCAATTATTAAACTTAACTAAGTTCTCAAACTCATGATGAGAAAATATTTGTTGATAGCTGCATTGCTTGTTTCTGCCATGTGTGTATGGGCAGCACCCAAGGACGGGAAAAAGACTGACCGTGAGGTGTGGGTGGATATCATGTATCAAATGGCAGAACCCGTCATGCGGAACATGGCGGAGGGAAAGTTGCAGCAGGTGATGGACACAACAGGTGGCAACAAGAATTTGGAACTGTCGCCGACTTGGGACAATCGTGACAAGAAGGTGGCGTATATGGAAGCGTTTGGACGTTTGTTGGCAGGACTGGCACCTTGGCTGAATCTACCCGATGATGACACCCCCGAAAGTGCAAAACGTAAACAATTGCGTGAATGGACGCGTAAAGCCCTTATCAACGCGGTGGATCCTCAGTCGCCCGATTGTCTTGGATGGGAGAATGGCGGTCAGACGTTAGTGGACGGTGCCTATGTGGTAGAAGGGCTCTATCGTGGTTTCGATTCACTATGGGTACCGCTTCCCAAGGAAACCAAAGACCGTTACATTAAAGAGATACAAGGGCTGCGGCGTTATGATCCGCCTTATACGAATTGGCTCCTTTTTGTGGCGATGGAGGAAAGTTTCTTGATGTATGTGGGTGCACCTTATGACGCTTATCGCATCAAAACGGCACTTGCCAAGGTGGAAGAGTGGTATATCGGTGATGGGGTCTATAGCGATGGCCCATCGTTTGCCTTCGATTATTATAACTCTTATGTCATCCAGCCTATGTACACTGAGTGTCTGGAGATGATTGCAGCGAGGAATCCGAACAGCAGTTACCTCATCTTCAGCAAGACCAATGAGAAGACCCGCACGGCAAAGAACCGCCTGCAGGAAGTCCGCAAGCGTATGCAGAAGTGGTCGGTCATTTTGGAACGTTTCATCTCCCCCGAGGGAACATTCCCCATCATCGGTCGAAGCATCCCCTACCGTATGGCCACTTTGCAGCCGCTGGCACAGTTGGCATGGCGCAAGCAACTGCCTCAGGAGCTGCATAATGGACAGGTGCGTGCCGCTATCACGGCTGTAGCCAACAGGATGTTTTTCGGCCAAGTCGAGAATCCTGCCAAGAATGCCAGGGCGATGAGTAAGAATTACAATGCGGGCGGATTTCTGACAATTGGTTTTGTGGGTCCTCATCCCAATGTGGCAGATTGGTACACAAACAATGGTTCGCTCTATATAACCAGTCTCGCATTCCTTCCGTTAGGCTTGCCAGAGACCGATCCTTTCTGGACCGATCCTGCTGAGAAGTGGACGAGCAAGAAGGCTTGGGAAGGCGATGACTTCCCGAAAGACCACAAGTGGGACATCAATAGTCAGAAACTTTATTGGGAATAGTATTATGGTCCAGTACTTCCACAGAAGTACTGGAGTACTTCTGTGAAAATACCGCAGTACTTCTGAGGAAGTACTGCGGTAGATATTCGTATGCGTTTTTGTTGTCTTTGTGCGTGTCAGAAAGGCAGGTCGCTTGATTCGTCAGCAGCCGTTTCAAAGTTTGCTTGTGTAGGTTGAGCGGCAGGCTGATCTGCAGGCGGAAATGGAGCTGCTGCTTGAGGGACAGGCTGTGCGGCTGCAGGCTGTGCGGCAGGTGTGGCAGGAACGACGTTCCATGCGCGTATGTCATTATACCAGCGGCCATTGTATTCGCGTGCATTGATGTCGAAGGAAACCGTCAGTTCCTGACCTTCCTGAATGTTGAAACGTGTCAGATTTTCTTCGCCAAACACGTTAAACACCATTCTTTTTGGGAACTGTCCCATGGTTTCCTCAATAACGAAATCCTGCATTTTCCAAGGGTTCCCTGTTCTGTTCGACACACCACCGCGCGGTTCCAGTGCCTTGATGATTCTTCCTGTAAATTCCATATTTTCCTATGCGTTTTTGTTACTTATTTATAAAATCAGCCACAAAAGTACGCTTTTTTTTTGTATTGTCAAAACTTCTCCCTAACTTTGTGTTCAAATAAATATTTTTGACCATGAGATTTAATGTTTCAAGTGCCAGTCTCAGCAATCGCTTGCAGACGATAAGCAGGGTTCAGAGTTCAAAGAACGCTCTGCCAATACTCGATTGTATTCTTTTTGAACTCGTAGATGGCGTGCTGAAGATGACAGCGTCGGACAGCGAGACCACGATGGTTACGACCGTGAACATCACGGAAGCGGAAGGTGAGGGCAAGTTTGCCATAGGCGCAAAGCAACTCATCAGTTCTATCAAGGAAATCTCAGAGCAACCCATCACGTTCAATGTGGACCAGAACTCGTTTGCCATTGAGATTACCTATCAGAATGGCAAATATAATTTGATAGGACAGAATGGCTATGAATTTCCTGTTCCTAATGGCGTGAATGATGGCGCACGCAGTCTTTCCATCGATGCCCAGGTGATGCTTAATGGCATTGGGCGCAGTCTTTTTGCTGCAGCCGATGATGAACTTCGTCCGCAGATGAATGGCGTGTATTTTGACATGACACAGGAGAGCATCACCTTTGTGGCAAGTGATGGCCACAAGTTGGTGCGCAACCGCGTGTTTTCTGCCCATGTTGACGAGCCGTCGGCTTTCATTCTCCCCAAGAAACCTGCTTTGTTGCTGAAGACAGTGCTTCCGAAGGCTGAAGGTGATGCAGTCGTGCGTTTTGACGATCGCAACGCGGAAATCCAGTTGACAGATTATGTCATCAGTTGTCGTCTGATAGAAGGGCGTTATCCTAATTATAACTCCGTGATACCAACCGACAACCCATTCCGTGTGACGGCTGACCGCATGGCTTTTATCAGTGCATTACGCCGTGTGAGTGTCTTTGCCAGTCAGAGCAGTGCGCTCATCAAGATTCATGTTGGGCAGGGTACGCTGACCGTTTCGGCTCAGGATTTGGATTTCTCCACATCGGCAGAGGAACACATCATGTGTGACTACGATGGTACAGCCATGAGCATCGGTTTCAATGGCCCATTCCTCATCGATGTGCTCAATAGCATCACCAGCAACGATATTGTCTTGGAACTTGCGGATCCAAGTCGTGCGGGTGTCATCACACCAGCAGAGCAGGAGGAGAATGAAGACCTCATCATGCTGCTCATGCCGATGATGCTGAAAGATTAAAGGAAAACCCACAGAGAGGCTGCCCTTCTCACATACGATGTGGAGGGGTGGCTCTTTTTATGATAGAAGGTAATATGCTACAAGGAAAGAAAATTGTGCTCGGCATTACGGGCAGTATCGCTGCTTATAAGTCATGCCTCATCATTCGCCAACTCATCAAAAAAGGGGCAGAGGTGCAGGTGGTCATCACTCCTGCGGGGAAGGAATTCATCACTCCCGTCACCTTGTCTGCGTTGACCAGCAAGCCTGTCATCAGCGAGTTCTTTGCTCAGCGTGACGGCACATGGCATTCCCATGTTGATTTGGGCTTGTGGGCGGATGCCATGCTGATTGCTCCTGCTACAGCGTCATCTATCGGCAAGATGGCAAATGGAGTGGCAGACAATATGCTTATTACCACCTACCTCTCCATGAAGGCACCTGTATTCATCGCTCCTGCCATGGACTTAGATATGTATGCACATCCTTCTACACAGAAGAACCTGAAGACTTTGCAGTCGTATGGCAATCATATCATCGAGCCTGGCACAGGTTTTTTGGCATCGAAATTGGAAGGTAAGGGACGAATGGAAGAACCGGAGAATATTGTGGATTGTCTGGAGCAGTTTTTTGCCCGAAAGGAAAGTATGAAGGGGAAAAAAGTGTTGATTACGGCGGGTCCCACTCATGAAAAGATAGACCCGGTGCGTTTCATCGGCAACTATTCATCGGGCAAGATGGGCTTTGCATTGGCAAACGAATGCGCCAATCGTGGGGCATGGGTAGAGTTGGTTTGCGGCCCTGTTTCTTCGGCAATGCAAGTGAACAACCAGAGTATTCACCGCACTGATGTGGAGAGTGCTCATGAAATGTTTGAGGCATGTAAGGCATTATATCCATCGATGGATTCGGCCATTTTATGTGCTGCGGTGGCTGATTTTGCTCCAGAGCGTACAGCCGAACAAAAGATAAAGCGGACGGGGGATGACATGGTCATCCGTTTGAAACCGAATCCTGACATTGCGGCATCATTGGGACAAATGAAGAAGAAAGGGCAGACCCTTGTGGGATTTGCCCTTGAAACGAATGATGAGGAATCGAATGCACAAGTCAAACTGAAGAAGAAAAACTTCGATTTTATCGTGCTGAATAGCCTTAAGGATGAGGGAGCTGGATTCCGAACAGACACCAACAAGATTACTATTATCACCGCTGATACAAAAAAAGACTACCCCCTCAAGCCCAAAGAGGAGGTAGCCAAAGATATTGTGGACAATTTGGAATGTCTTTAATTTCCTTCCTTGAGAATCATGTCGATTGCTGCGGCAACAGATGCAACAGCCACGCGCATGTTTTCATCCGTCACACCTGGCTCGATGTTGACTGCGTACTTGTCGGCAGTGGTGAATAGTTCTTTTGCCACGCCATTCCATTTCTTGTCAACGCTGCCAATCTGTTGACCTGCGGCATCTGTAATCTCGAAATTCCATGCCTTCCAGTCCCCCTTGATGGTGGCGATTTCCTGTCCCATATTGTTGAGGATGGTGAATTTGGGCTTCAGCAACGAGAACTTCTGCTTGAAATAACCGATGGGCGCACCAGCCTCGTTGAAGATCTGCACCTTCGACATGAACAAGGTCAAACCACGTTTCAGTTGAGCGATGCATTTGCCGTCAGCGTTCAAGATGTTGAGTTCAAAAGGCACCATACCCTTGCTCAGCACAAAGTCGAGCAAGATGTAAGTAAGGGGTTTGTGCTCTTGAATGGCACCAATTTCCTGCCCTTCTCCATTGTACACCTTATAGGCATTGGAGAGTTTGAAAGCAGCGATTTTCTCGTCAATGACGAACGTGTTGTTAGAAAAGAATTTGTCCATGTTGTTCCTGAATTGAAAGGTTTATTATTTCTTGGAAATGCTCATATAGCGCATGCCATGTTGGGTGTTCTCACATGAAGTGGTCTTTCTTCGTGCTGATTCGATGGCATTGTCAACAAGTCGCTGCCAATTGGGAGCTTCTGTTTGGGTGGAGCTTGCCTCTTTGCGCAGTTGCGCAATGAACGATTGGGTGAAGGCACTCCCAGTTCCGTCAAAAGCCCAGGCATATTCACCTGGTTTTGCTGCAGTGGCAAGGATGACTCCCTTTGTACCCAGAAAGAGCTCTTGCATCCTTTTCTTGCTCACCCGTGTATTGGTGCGGCTGTAGAGCGTGTTCTCTTTCTGTCGGGGTCCATATTCGCCAAATTTGGAGTTACAGCAGTCGGTGATGACCACGCTCAAACGTGCTCCCTTCGCTTTGATGGCGTTGTAGATGTCTGTGGTGGCCACATAATTTCCATACACATCATCCTCGGGCCCTATCATGCAGATGTTGGGGTACATGTCCTTTTGGTCATCCCAACGAAATCCATGTCCGTTGAAACAGAAGAAGACGATGTCGTTTTGGGCAGGTTTCAAATTGGAGATGGCATTGGCAAGATTGCGCTTGTTGTAGGCTCTGTTGGCGGTGATGTTGGTGATGCTCACCTCGATGCCCAGACACTGTGCAATGGCTTTCAGTTCCTTATTGAGTGCTAAGTTGTCATAAGCGTCATCTTCACCGATGTTCTCATCATAGGTGTCAGCCACAAGAATTGCCCACATCTTGCAAGGTGCATTATTGTTGGTGTTGGTAGGTCGTGTGTTGACTTTCCCGTTGCTGCCACCTTGCACTATGGCTTTGCCCATTGTCTCCTCATCCTCCTCTGCTACGTAGAAAGACTGGTATTCAGCCTCTTGTTCTGCATCGGAGAAGGAAGCCAGTGTGTCAGTGCCTTCTTGCGCATGTGCAAAAGAGGCTATACAAAGCGATAATATGAATAAGAATGGGAATCTCATAATTTTACCATTTGCTGAATCACATTTCTAACATTTGCTGAATCATCTTGTCAAATTCCTCCTGCGATTGAGCACCGCTGTTCATCTGGATGTCTTCGCCGTTGCAGAAGAAGATGGTGGGAAGTCCGTCAATTCCATAGAGTTGCATCAACTCCTCGTTCTCGTCAGCGTTGACCTTATAGAACTGCACCGATCCCTTATACTTCTTTGCCAGAGCCTTCATGTAGGGGTCGATTTGCTTGCAGTAACCACACCAGTCAGCCCAGAAGTCAACCACACAAGGACCTTCACCGATATAGGTGTCATAGTTTTTCTTCGATGCCACCAACTGATAGAACTGCTTGGCATTGATGGGACGGCAAGTGCCATCTCCCCAGTTTGCTGGCACTACAATGGTGCTCTCCTCTCCTGGTGCCACGTTGTCGTTGCTTGCATTGTTGTCCATCTCCTCTTCGTCCTCGTAATACTCATCCGAGCTTTCCTCCTCATACTCATCCGAGCTTCCCTCCTCATACTCTTCCGTTTGCAATTCTTCATCGAAGTCCAGGCAACCACCTACACAAGTGACTATACCTACAAGGACAAAAAGGGCTAAGATGATGCCCAACGCAATTTTGATGATAAGTTTCATATGCTAATCGTTTTTATTGTTTGATTCTAATCATTTTCATTCCATGCTGCGCCTTTGTGTTTGCATTATTCTGCGATTTGGAAGTTGCAGCAGTCAGTGCATCTGTCACCAAGGTCTCCCAATCGGGCAGTTGGGTTGAGAGTGCACTGATTTGAGCGCGCAGGCTTTCCAACAGGCTCAACGTGAAAAAGCCGCCATTCACGCCACACCAAGACATCTCTCCCGGACTTGCAGCAGTGGCAATTAAGCTACCGTTGGCATCTACAAATAGCCGTTCCAGTTTCTTGACATCAAAGTTGTTGTTTGAACGTGAGAACAGCGTGTTGGTATTGATGATTGGCGTGGTTTCTCCTATCTGGTTGTTGCAGCAATCGCTAAACACAAGGTTCAGTCGCGCCCCTTTCCCCACTAGTTCCTTGTACACGTCGCTGACAGCCATATAATTCTTTGTGGGGTCGTCATAGCTGGTTGGGCAGAGATCCATGTTGGGGTAATAGTCCTGTTGGTCGTCAAAACGGAATCCATGTCCTGTATAGACGAAGATGACCACATCATCGCTATTCGGTTGGAAGTTACGTATCAGTTGTGCAAGATTGTCCTTGCTGTAGTTCTTTCCTCTGATGCCCTTGAAATCATACTTCATGCCCAGCACCCTCGCAATGCCTCCAAATTCGCTGTTGAGATTCACCAAATCCTTTGCGCAAGCAGAACCAATGTCGCTCACGTTGGTGTTGGCAACAACAATCAAGTGCAAGGTTGGTGCAGCATCAGCACTTCCAGTTCCTAATGTGTTCCCTCCCTCTCCAGGAGCAATGTTCTCCCCTTCGTTGGCAGGTATGTCGGGATCATTCTCAATGTCAGTAAATATCGGGTCGTCCACCGTCACCTCAATGTCTTGGTGCGGCACGTTTTGATTCTTCACCAGTTGGATGCCGTTGAGCATCATCCTATATTCGGGTTCATCCTCTCCGTAGAATTGGGAGATGTATGTTTCATCCATGCTTTCAAGACTGATTTCGTTGAAATATTCAGTCTCAATATAGCTGTTGGTCTTTTCGATGTTGTAGGTGACAAAGGGCTTCTCGCTGATGTCACTCGCATCGTCTTCTTCCCAAAACCACAGGAAGACAGGGAATTTCTTCTCCACAGGATAATAAGCCATGATGCCCACATCCTCCTCCTCGCTCTTCTCCTCAATCATGTTCAGGTACGGTGATTCGAAAACCGTGCCAGCCTCAAGCGATTCTGGTGTGATGAGACGCATCTTACAGCTGTCATCATTGTAATAAATCATCAATCCGAGATACTCCACTCCGTCGTCCGTGTAGTTCACCTCGTAGAACGTTTGTGCCTGCAGCGAGAGTGTGAGGCACAGCAACAGGAAAAAGGTCTGTAATCTTCGCATAGCGTGAAAAGTCTGAAAAATGAAGAAAGTTTGCTTGCTCTTCAGCAAACAAACTTTCCCTTGTAAGCTAGATGGCTTTGTTCGTTATGTCTGAGATGACAATTCGCAGGAATTATTCCTCAACGAAAGCTTCAACAGAGTCAACTGCTGCATCGAGTGTGTCGAGAGCTGCGTTAGCTTCGTCAAGCTCTGCATTTGCTGAATCAACAATTGCTGAGACAGAGTCTGCTGCCTTCTGGATTTCGTCGAGCTTGCTAGCACAACCGTTGCAAGAAGCGAATGAAATGGTAACGAGTGCCATAGCTGCGAAAAGAATCTTTTTCATAATGTTTTTTGTTAAATGTTACTTTTACTTAATTATAAAAAATACCATTTTGTTGGTGAGAAATTACATGAAGAACTTCTTAGCTGCAACACGTGCCTGGAACTGCTCTTCAGTGTCCATCAAATAGATGATACCTTCAATCAGACCAAGGATGCTTGGAATACCAGTCCAACAAAACAGGATGTAAACTACGCCTGGCATTATGTTGCCCATGTAGAACTTGTGGATACCTAAACTACCAAACAGGATTCCGAGGATACCTGCTACCATTTTATTTTTCATAACTCAATAGTTTTTCTCGCGGTTGAGAAATCGTTTTTAAGTTTTTATTTTAGTGCACAGATGAACCGCCATCTGGCACCTTTTTATTAATTCTGATTAGTTTCCGTTGCAAAGGTACAAACTTTTTTTATTTAAATAAAAGAAAAATAAAGAAAATCTTCCATGAAATGATGAAAAAATGTGGAAAGGAAACATGAAAAAGCTATTTGCGAAACATGGAAAGCCCATCTGAATTCCTCGCTTTGCTAAAAAATCAAAAAGCGAGGCAATTATTTGGGTAAGTCGTGAGAAAGTAGTACTTTTGCCGAAAAATAGCGTTGAGGGTGCTGAAGCCCAGTTCTTATGTCTCAAAATTTTATCAAATTAACTACTCTCGTTTGTTTGTTCCTAGGGTGCTCTTTCGTCACTCTTGTCAAGGGGCAAGAATTGAATTGCACGGTCAGGCTCAATCATTCCCAGATACAGGGAACGAACACCAGCGTGTTCGAGTCGCTGGAAACGGCCATTAATGAGTTCATGAACAATCGCTCGTGGACTGATTTGCAGTTCCAAAAAGCGGAGCGGATTGACTGCATGATGAACATCACCGTCAAGAAATATGACAAATCCAGCAACGTGTTCAATTGTGAACTGCTCTATCAGGTGACACGACCCGTGTTCAATTCAGGTTATAGCACTACAGTCTTTTCCATGCGTGATACGGAATTCACCTTTGCTTATCAAGAGCAAGATGTGCTTGAGTTCAACATCAACAATATGGATAATAATTTGACGGCGCTGCTGGCCTACTATGCCTATCTTTTCATTGGAATGGATTTGGATACTTTCTCTCCATTAGGTGGAACAGAAGTCCTGCGCATGGTGGAAAGTATCGTGAACAATGCTCAGGCCATGTCGAATCCAGGATGGAGAGCCTTCGATGACACGAAAAACCGCCATGCCATCATCAACGACTATATGGATTCATCGTTGGAACCATTGCGCCAGATGCAGTACAAATATCATCGCCAAGGACTCGATGAAATGGCACAAAATGCAGACAGAGGACGTGCTGCCATCACGGAGGCATTGGAGATGTTGAAAGAAGCCCGTACTAGCAAGCCTCTCTCGCAGTTGCCTCAGATTTTCACGGATTTCAAGCGTGATGAAATCGTCAACATCTATTCAGGGCATGGGACAGACAAGGAAAAGCAGGCTGTGTATGACATTGTGTCTGAAATCAATGCAAGCCAGAACACATATTGGAACAGAATCAAGAAATGATACGCCATCTGCACATAGAGAATTATGCTCTGATTGAGCATTTAGATATTGATTTTCATACGGGCTTTTCTGTGATTACAGGTGAGACTGGTGCGGGAAAGTCCATCATTATCGGTGCAATCTCTTTACTTTTGGGGCAACGCGCCGATTCCCGATCCATCAAGGCTGGTGCCAAGCGTTGTGTGGTGGAGGCTGTCTTTGATGTCTCATCTTATCAGCTGGATGCCTTTTTTCAGGAAAATGACCTTGACTTCGATGGTGTAGAGTGTATTATCCGTCGTGAACTGACTGCTGTAGGTAAGTCGCGCGCCTTTATCAATGATACCCCCGCTTCGCTTTCTCAACTGAAAGAACTGGGCGAGCAACTTCTCGATGTGCATTCGCAGCATAAGAACTTACTGCTTGGCAAGGAGGATTTCCAGTTGAGTGTGCTTGACATCGTTGCTAATCATCGGGATGTACTTGATGCCTATAAGGTTGCATATAAAGAGTATCGTCTTCTCCTCAAGCAGTTGGATATGGCGCGGGAAGAAGCAAAAAGTGGAAGGGAAAACGAAGATTACTTGAGTTTCCAAGTGAACCAGTTGGCTGATGCCGATTTGCAGGAAGGCGAACAGGAAGAATTGGAAGAAGAGGCTGAAACGTTAGAACATGCCGAAGACATCAAATCTTCACTATATACGGCTGCCAATTACTTGCAATCATCCAATGACGGAACAGATGTGTTGGGGATGCTCAAGCAGAGTCTTTCCGCTGTCCAGTCGATTTCATCGGTCTATTCAACTGCCAATGAATGGGCAGGACGCCTCGATTCGTGCTATATAGAACTAAAAGATGTGGCAAACGAATTGGAGGGTCATGCAGAAGATGTGGAGTATGATCCCTTGCGGTTGGAGCAGGTGAATGATCGTTTGAACACCATTTATACGTTGCAAAAGAAACATGGTGTGGAAAGTGTGGAAGAACTGTTGTCTATCCAGAAAGAGATGGAGGAAAAGTTGTCTCGCATTACCCATTCTGATGATTTCATCGAAGAACTTCAGCGAAAAGTGGAAGCTCAAGAAGAAACAGTGTCGGTGCTGGCAAAGAGGCTCTCGCAACAGCGTGTGGCGGCAGCCCATAGGGTGGAAAAAGAGATGGAAACGCGGCTCTTGCCATTAGGCATGCCCAATGTGCAATTCAAATGCTCCGTTTTGGCGATTCCATCGGAACTTACCCCCACAGGATACGACCAAGTACAGTTCCTTTTCAACGCCAACAAGACAGGCGAACCTAAGCCCGTCAGCCAGATTGCATCAGGTGGTGAAATCGCTCGTGTGATGCTTTCGCTCAAAGCACTCGTTGCTGGTGCGGTGAAACTCCCCACCATCATTTTTGACGAGATTGATACGGGTGTGAGCGGTTCCATCGCTGAAAAAATGGCACGTATCATGCGGGAGATGGGCGACCATGAACGACAAGTCATTTCTATTACCCATCTGCCACAAATCGCAGCTTTGGGTGACCATCATTATAAAGTATACAAGGAAGAGACTGCCGATGCAACGCTCAGCCATATCATACCGCTGACAAGCGAACAACGTGTAGAGGAAATTGCTTGCATGCTCAGTGGCGAGAAGCTGACACAGGCGGCGCTCGACAATGCACGAATCCTTTTAGGCTTATGAAAAAGAATCTTTTGCTCACCTTTGTCCTTTGCATTGCAGCATTGGCAAGTTTTGCCCAACCCAAGTTCACCTCGAAGGTGGGGAAGGGTATCGTCTCTCTGAACACCTATGACCGTCAAGGCAATTTGCTGCATCAGGGCATTGCATTCTATGTGGGGACAAACGGTGAAGCGGTTGCTGATTACCGAATCTTCAAAAATGCATATCAAGCATCGGTGATAGATTCCAGCGGTAAGCAGGCGGATGTTGACCTTATTTTAGGTGCTGACGACAGTTATTCGTTGGTGCGTTTTCAAGTCGGTATCAAGGGGAATGTGGTCATTCCTGTAGTTTCCTCCGTTCAGCCGATGAAATCGACGGTTTATGTGTTGAAGCGTGCAGAAAATGGAATAATGGAGAGTGTGCAGGCAACGGTGGCTGACACCGCCATGATTCAAGGCAAGTACGCATATTATACTTTGGATCAACAAGTGGATGAGTCGTTGATAGGTGCGCCTGTGTTCAATGCGTCGGGTGTTTTGATGGGCATTCTTCATGCTCAAATAGCAGGTAGGAGTCATGTGCTTGACATCCGGTTCAGCAAAGAACTGAAGATGGCAGCCTTCTCCAGCAGTTCTGCTGCAGTAGCATTGAAAAACATATATATTCCTAAGGCATTGCCAGACACACCTGAAGAAGCGTTGGTCTATCTTTATGCCAAGTCTCGCTCTGCTGATAATGAGGAATATATGGACATGGTTAATCGTTTCATTGCTGCCTATCCTAACAATGCAGAAGGCTATCTTCGCCGAGCCACCCCGCTGATTGACTTGACCCGTTTTGATGAGGCTGACCGCGATATGCAGCACTATCTCTCGTTGGTGGAAGACAAGGTCAATGGCAACTATAATGTGGCGTCGCTCATCTTCGATAAACTCCGTCTGCAGCCTGAACCTGCCTATGAGAAATGGAACGAAGATGTGGCGATTCAATACGTTGAGAAAGCCCTATCGCTCAATGCCTCCAAGTCCGACGAAAATGAACGTAAAACTACCAATACAAAATGTCAGATTCTGAAGGCTCAATTACTGATGAATAAGCGGGATTATGATGGCGCTTTGGCTATCTATGAGATTCTCAACCGTGAGAGTGGCGGTACTCCTGTCTATCTCTATGCCATCAGCATGGCTCGCGAGGGGAGGGGTGATTCCATCGACCTGGTGATGGAGCCGATTGACAGTGCTCTTGCCATGTTTGGCAATCCCATGCCTGGCGAAGCGGCCAGTTATGTGATTCGTCGTGGGCAACTCTATGCCAATGCTGGCAAGTACCGTGAGGCGGTGCTGGACTATAATCAATATGCCTACCTGATGAACAATCAGGTCAGCCCTGTTTTCTATTATGAGCGTTCCCAAATAGAACTCAATGCCCGTATGTACCAGCCAGCCTTGGACGACATCAACCGCGCCATAGAGTTGGCACCTCGTGAATCTCTCTACCATGTGGAACGTGCGGCCCTTGCAGTTCGTGTTAGCCTGTTCGACGAGTGCATCAAGTCGTGCCAGGATGCGCTTCGCCTTAATCCTCACATCATCGATGCCTATCGGATTCTTGGCTATGCCCAGTTTCAGAAAGGCGATAAGACAAATTCCCGTACTAACCTCCAAAAAGCAATCGAAATGGGCGATGAAACCGCTCAAAAACTGATGGACACCCTTTTTGCTAAATGAAAAAGATTCTCTTTTTTTCACTGGTTGCATGGCTGTCCTTCCTGTCCAGTTGCTGCAACCGCCAAACAGACGCACTTCTCGACCGTGCCGAAAGTTTTCTTCCAGCACAGCCTGATAGTGCAGCAGTGTGTCTGGACAGCATTTTGCAGGAGGATCTGAACGAGTCCCAGCGTGCTTTGTATGGCTTGTTGCGCTCCATCGTGTCCAACCACCGAGGAGATGGCGTCACCAGCGATTCTCTTATTCGGGAAAGTTATGACTACTATCGTAAAGCTTCGCGGGATGGGCAAACCTCTGACCCTGTTCTTCAGCGTCGCTATGCCCAAGGCTGCTACTATATGAGTGTTTTCTATGCCAACAGCGATAGTCTTGAACTGTGTGGTGAGCTGCTTCAACAGTCCATTCGGGGCAGCCAACAGTGTGAAGATTGGCACACCTGCTATCTGGCGCACACCCTGCTCAGCCTCACCACCAGTTGGGAGAATCCTCGGGATGCCACTCGGCAAGCTCTAAAAGCATTGGAAATCTATCACAAGGTTGATGATGATATCAACAACGAAGTGCTCATCATGGGGCACGTGGCTGCCTCCTATCTGGCTGCAGCCGAACCCGACAGTGCTCTTGAGTATTATCTGAAAGGATATGAATTGGCTGAGGAAAACCATCTGCGTGAGGCCCAAAACAGTATGTGCATGGGACTTTCCGATACCTATTGCTATGTGGGCGCCTTCTGGCATGCCCTTCTCTATGCAAAAATAGGTGTAGAGACGGCTGACAGCACCACTCTCGCATCTTCTTTGCTCTCATTGGCACAATGCTATTACGCTAACGATTCGTTGGAGCAGGCAAAAGCCGTACTCGACACTATCCGTTGTGATTCAGACGACTATGTCAACAGATATCTCGCCCTTCGTACTTTGTCAGAAATTGCTGTGCAGAGCCGCAATGTTGACTCCCTCTATGCTTATGTGGATTCTGCTTACCTGTTTCTGGAGAACCGCTTCTCCCGTGAGCAGCAAGTGAAAGATGCCGTCGTCATTCAAGAAAAGAAGCAGGAGGCGGTGCGCCACGAAACCGAACTTCACGGATGGATTATAGCATTCGTCCTCGTTTTCCTCCTGCTGATGGCAGGCATCGTGTTCTACTTCTATTATGTGCGCAAACGCCCTGTGTGTCAACCCGATGCGCCAGTGGAAGTGGAACAGCATCTGCTGGAACAACACCAGCAGCGCACCCTCACTCATGCAGTGCAGCAGAAACGTCTGGTGCGGCGTTTGGAATCTGCCCACAAGCACCCTTCCGATTCCAAGCAGGAGAAACGCACGGAGAGGGCATGGGCGGAAATGGAAAAGCTCATCAATGAAACCGATAATGACTTTGTGAAGAAACTGCGTCAGCAATACCCGGACTTCAAGGAAAAGGACGTCCATTTGTGTATGTTGGTGCGTCTGAAAGAGTCTAACGCTACGCTTGTCAATATCTTCAATGTTGGAGAATCCGCTGTTAAGAAGCGTAAATCTACACTCAAGAAGCATGGTTTCCATATCACTGATGCAGATATTACTTTAGAACAGATAATTGAGAATTTTTGATGTATCTTCTTATTGTTTTTCAGATAGATATTATTAAAACTTTCCACCCTGTTTTCTACCCTTTGTGAACTATTTGTGAATTATCTTTGAAGGGCATCTGACAATGTGAATTTTTTGTGAACTGATTTTCTTTGTGGGGTACAAGAGAACCCCGACCTTTGTATCAAACAAAAAATTGTGTCATTAAAACAAGTTTGCCTTATGAAAAAAGATCGCATCATGCTGTTGGCATTCGTTTGCCTCGCTTTCTCTACCGTCAATTATGGGTTGAGTCAACCTGCCGTGCCTGGTCAATCTCAGGTGCATGCCTACACACTTCCATTGCCTCTTGACAAATCCACCCCAATGGAGCGTTTCGACATTGACAACATTGTGGATGAAGCCTTTAGCCAATCGATGCAAGAAAAGGTTCCATCGGACAAGAAGTCCAAGAAGCAGAAGAAAAATGACAAGATTCTCCAACGCTCGAACTCGAGCATCACGTTCGTTGTGGATGGGGAGTTGCCTGCCCCTAAGAAGAAATTGACGATGCACAAAGACGGTAGAGCGCTCGCTGATCAGATTGTGGGCAATACGCTGAAGATTCCGTCCAAACTTCGACAGGTGGTGAAGACCAGTTTTGACAAGGACGAATTCTGCTACATGGCAGAGGATAATTTTTATAAATGTATGGTGCAGGCGTATGCTGACCATCGCCCCGTGGTGCTTTCGCCCGACATTGTGTGGCTTATCATCGCACAGAACTTTTCTGCCTATGTGAATGCAAATTCGGACGTGATGCGTGACTTTTTTGTGACGAATGAGGGGAAGATGGATTTAGTGGTGGATTCGAACAATGACATCTTGGAACTGGTAGGCAATGGCGATTGGGAACTGCTGCTGAACGACTTTTCCGTTTGTGTTGCCCAGAACACGAAGGGAGATGTGTCGGAGATGCTGACCGCCAACTTCACCACCACAGGCATCACTGAGCGGATTGCCTCGCAAATCACGTTGATAGATGTGGTCAAGACTTATTTCAATTATTGGAACTTGACTTTCGGATGCGGCATTCCGTACATCACGCTCGAAGGCACTCCTGAAGACTGGCAGAAGGTGCGCGAGAAGGCACGTGGCTTGTCGAAGTATGGCCTTGAAAAGTGGTCAAAAGAATTGGATGAAATATTGACGGAATTTGTGAAAGCATCGGCAGGGAGCCCCAACCAGGCTTTCTGGCAAGACATTGTGAAGAAAACGCCTGTGGGCGAATTGAAGTCCAAGAAGTATTGTGGTAGTATGTATGATAAAAAGGGAACAACAAAGCTGGACGGCTGGTTCCTGAGGTTTTTTCTTGATAAGGTTGAGGGAACTGCTATAAAAGAAAAGTTTTGGGCTGAAGACATGCCTTCAGAAATAGTGCGCGTGCCTTTCAAACATGCCTATTATGACCCCGCCACGCATGAAATACTGAAGGTCTTCCCAATGGAATTGTGGGCAGGATTTGTGGGTGTGGAAGAAGATGCCAAGACCAAGGCGCTCACTCCTAAGATTGGGTGGTTCACCCGCCATTCTGACGAGGAAGCCGAGGAACTTTCGCATCTGAAGGAAGAAGCCAAATATGGGCTCCAGTATACGATGAATGAAAAAAGACCGGAGGTGCCTGCCACTTTTTCCAGAGTGGACAGTATCACAAATTTGGATCTCACTTTTATGAACGTTCCTGTCAACATTCCCGCATGGATGGACAACATCGAGATTACAAATTTCACTATCCGTTTCAAAGGTAATATGTCAGAGGAGGAAGAAGTACAACTCCGTCAACGATTCCCCCAGGCGACCATCATAAATGATGAGGAAAAATCAGCCCCAATACGTCAACAATTACTCGCCGTTCCCCAAAAGTGAAGGGAAAACCGAGGGGACGAAGTTTGATATCTCAAAGCTGAACCTATTTGCCGAATGGATATGATAGAGAAATAGGCTTAAAGTATTACTTCCACCTCTACAGGGCAATGGTCACTCCCCATGATGTCAGTGTGTATCTTTGCTGATTGAAGTTGGGATTGTAGTCGGTTGGAGCATAGCCAATAGTCGATGCGCCAACCGGCATTCTTTTCGCGGGCATGGAAACGATAACTCCACCACGAATAGATGTCGGGGGTGTTAGGAAAGAAATGACGGAATGTGTCGGTGAAACCGGCATTGAGGAGGTCGGTGAACTTGGCGCGTTCTTCATCGGTGAAACCGGCGTTGTGTCGATTGGACTTCGGGTTCTTGATGTCTATCTCCTCATGTGCCACGTTCATGTCGCCACAAACAAGCACGGGTTTTTGTGCATCAAGTTTTTGAAGGTAGAGACGGAATGCGTCATCCCATGTCATGCGTTGGTCAAGGCGTTTTAGCCCATCTTGAGAGTTTGGTGTATAGACAGTAATGACGAAGAACTTCTCATATTCGAGGGTGATGACGCGCCCTTCGGTATTCATGTCAAGCCACCCGTTGTCAGACATGGAAGAGACGATTTCATCGGGCAATCCAAGGGTGACGGAGAGGGGGGTGTGCTTGGTGTAGATGGCTGTGCCTGAATAACCTTTCTTCTCAGCATAGTTCCAGTAAGACTGATAACCTGGAAAGGCGAGGTCAAGTTGCCCTTCCTGCATCTTCGTCTCTTGCAGACAAAAAAAATCCGCATCGAGCGTGGCGAAGACTTCTGAAAAGCCCTTGCCACATACGGCACGGAGGCCATTAACATTCCATGAGATGAACTTCATAATCAGTAATGCTTTGTCAATAGAATGGATGAAGAATTCGTGGTTAATTCCTGGTAATTCATGTTTTTATTTCAACACGAATGATCACGAATTAACCACGAATAATCATAAATTATTTTTTTTATATGTTTTATGCGAATTTGCTGAAATCCACCTTGTGCATGTCGCCCTCCTTGATGAAGGTGTCATGGAATGCATGGGTGGCAGCGAGGTTGTGCCATGACTGACCCTTCTGCGAAATCTTGAGGTAGTCCCAAAGGAGTTGCTTGTAGTCAGGGTGTGCACAGTTCTCAATGATGGCATGTGCGCGCTCAATAGGGCTCTTGCCGCGCAAGTCGGCTACACCTTGCTCGGTCACGATGATGTTGACGTCGTGCTCGGTGTGGTCAACGTGACTGCAGAATGGCACGATGGCAGAGATGGCGCCACCTTTGGCTACAGATGAGCAGGTGAAGATGCTGAGGAAGGCGTTGCGCTCGAAATCGCCTGAACCACCGATGCCGTTCATCATCTTGGTGCCGCAAATCTGTGTGGAGTTTGCGTGTCCATATAAGTCAACTTCGATGGCGGTGTTGATGGCGATGAGTCCTAAACGACGAATCACCTCAGCGTTATTGGAGATTTCTGACTGACGAAGTACGAGTCTGTCCTTAAAGAAATCTATGTTGTCGTAGATGCTCAAGAGTTTGTCGTTGGTGACAGTGAGTGAGCAAGTGGAAGCGCACTTTACTTTCTCTTGGAACATGAGATCGACAATGGCATTCTGGAGCACCTCAGTATAAACCTCCATTTGTGGCATTTCAGGGTTGCTCCCCAATGCGAAGAGGATGGCATTGGCTGTTGTGCCCACACCGCTTTGGAAAGGAAGGAAACTTGGGGGAATGATGCCGCGTTTCTTCTCGCTCATGAGGAAATTTGCCACGTTCTCACCAATCTTGTCGGTGATGGGGTCTGCATCTTTGAAAGAGCGTGCCTCATCGGGGATGTTACATTCAACCACGCCCACAATCTTCTTGGGGTCAATCTGAAGGTAGGGTGTACCTATGCGGTCAGTCACTTTCTCGATGGGGATGGGTTTGCGATAAGGAGGGTCGAGTGGCTCATATACATCATGGATGCCTTTTGAATTGGGTGAATGGAAGGCGTTCAACTCGAGGATGACTCCCTTCTTTGCCAAACGGGCAACGGTGGGGGAGATACCTCCTGCGGCAGTGAGATAGACTTTGCCGTCTTCCTCGATAGCACATACTTCAATGATTGCCCAATCGAGATCGCCCAGGAATCCGTAGCGGAGGTCCTGTGCCATCATGCCGAGGTGGATGTCGTTGTAGGCAATCTCACCGGCATTGACACGCTTACGGAACGTGGAGTTGGTTGTGTATGGGGCACGATAGCGGATAGCCTGCTCGTCAGACAATACACCATCGCAGGACTGGCCCGTCGAGGCACCTGTGAAGATGCTAATCTGGTAGGGACGTCCTGCTTCGTGCTCAGCATGAGCTATTTTAGCAATCTCTGCCGTTACTGCTTTGGGTGTGCCTGCTGGAGTGAAACCAGACAGGCCGATGTTGTCTCCATTTTTAATGAGTGCTGCAGCCTCTGCAGCGGTGATTCTTGTAAATGCCATAAACCTTTAAGTATTACACAAATTTTCAAAATTTGTGCAAAATTAGATATTTTGTTTGGAATGACAAAATAAAGTGGCACAAAAACTGATGTTTTGTGCCACTTATATATAATATATGTGTGAATACAGGCATTATTTCACAAGATCGAAGTCATCCATTAGTGTATCTTTCATTAGTGTATCTTTCTTGTTTTTGGGTTCATAGATGACCTTGTTGGCTCCGCTGGTGATGTGAACAAATTCAGGATGCTCTTTAGCGAAATTGTCAATGTAGCGGATTCGTTTCTGGTCGTAAATCTCGCTGATAGCAATGAGGATGCCGGTTTCTTCCACTTCTCCAAAACCATAGTTGATGGCTGTGCCAAACATCTTCATGGTGGGGGAAAGGCTCATATAGGCATTGACCAATGGCGGTATGTTGTAACCCAATGCGCGCACCTCATGGTTCAGAATCTTGTAGTCTTCCTTGAGAGAATCTTCGCAGAAAAGCTCCTCAAATTCTTTCGGGTCATTCTCCAACTCAAGAGGTTTGGTGGGGATTACGAGTCCGTCTTTGTCACCGAAGTGTTTGCGCAGGAAATAAAGAATCATGTCACGTCCCTTACGGTTGTAACTGGGGTACATGGTCATCTTGCCGAAGAAATACTTACATCCAGGCATGATGACTGCCAAGGCACCAAGTCCGTCCCACAGGTTGTCGAGGGCAAAGATGGATTTACCATCGGCACGGGTGGACTGGTACTCGAGAGTGACAAATGAACGTCCCAGTTCGATGGTGTAGGGCATGTATTCCTTGATGAATTTGTCAGAGAAATGGAACATGTGGCTGGTGGCAAGGATGGGCTGCCCCTTTTCATCTAACTGTATGTCCGGGCCAAGGATGTAGCGATAGCCACCGATGATTTCTTCCGATTCGGGATTCCACACGATGAGCTGCTTGTAGGGATTTTCCATCGTGTCGAACTTGTCAAGGTCGCAATCAAGACCTGTACCACCACCTGCAGCACGAAAGGCTATCTCGCGCAGACGGCCGATTTCTCGTACAACATTGGGGGCATTTTGCCATGTGACGACATAGACCTCATTGTGGCTCTTGCTGGTCATGCGCAATCGCCGCTCGTCGGTGAGTTCTGATTTCAGCACCTCTTTGGGGATAGGTGCGATGATTTCTGCTTCCATATCTTGTATTTCCTTATTCTTGTTTATAGGATGCGTCTTTATTGAGTTGGTAAACCTTTTCTTTTACCCATTGCGCCCATTCTGTGGGGGATTTCGATTTGTCGAAAGTCTGCCATGGAATGGGTTTGCCGAAGGTGACTGTGAAAGTTTTCCCTTGGTTTTTGTACATCTCATCGGCCAAATAGAGCATGGCGATATTGAATTTGATGTGCAGACGCTTGCACCAACGGGCTATGTTGTAGAAACGCTCAGAGTTGTGACCAGAGAAATGCACTGGAATCACGTCCCTTTGATACTGTACAGACTTCGTGATGAAGGTCTTCTTCCACTCAATATCCCTGATGATGCCGTCTTCTCCCTTGCGAGAACAAAGTCCAGCGGGGAACATCACCACATTCTTCTCTGACTGAAAGGCTGCCTCGACCATCTTGGGAAAGTTCCGGCTATTGCGTCCCGTCTTGTTGATGGGTACGCAAAGTGGTGCCAATCCTTTGAAACTCATTAAGATGTCATTTACCAAATAGACCATCTGACTGTTGTACTTGTGGCAAATGATGGAACCTAATGCAATTCCATCCTGTCCACCAAGGGGATGATTACTTACGATGGTGAAGTAACGCCCTCCCTCATTACTTGGCAGAGCGTCTAAACCTTCTTGGATGACCCCGTCAATGCTGGTCTGCACTTTTGTCGTGCAATTCAGATATTTGAGACATCCGTCCAGCCACTCAACTCCCACTTGTCCCTTACCTTCCCCGCACAGATGCACATTCATCCAGTCCTGGTGGATAATATTCTTCAGCCAAGACACCATAAATTGAGGAACAAACTTGGATTTTTTGCCGAGTTTGTCCTTCAAAACCTGGTCCACGTCAACCCTGAATTCTTCTCCTTCTATAGCCATAATATCGAAATGACGTGCAAAATTATTAAATCTTTTTTGTTTTTTAATAAAAAATGAGAACTTTTCGCCATAAGAGCGGAAAAAAATGTGTAACTTTGCACCAATTATGGAGATTGTGTGTCAAGTGAACTAAAAACAGAAATGACACAAAAATGATTATGAAAGGGTCGCTCGACCAAGATGAGAAGAAATAAAAGAAATATTTGATATGAAAAGAGTTTTGTTGGCAACCATGTTTTGCCTGATGGCATGTGTGGGCGCCTTTGCGCAGATGTCAGACACGCAAGTGCTGGCTTTCATTGCAAGTGAATCAAAGGCAGGCCGAAGCCAGTCACAGATTGTGACAAGTTTGATGCAACGTGGCGTACAAATAGAGCAGATTCGTCGAATCCGCAATCAATACGATGCACAAATAAAAAGCAGAGGGCTCACGTCAGCCGCAGATGGTGCGGTATCAATGGCGACCGACCGCATGCAGGGCAATGGAGATGGTACGGTTTCCCAGGAACTGACAACCGCCCGTCGTGGCACAACAGGGGAAATCCACATGGACGCTGCAGAAGAACATGCTGATGCTGAGCGCGATGTACAATCCACTCAGGATGTTCAGGGCAAAACAGCAGGAAAACGTGTGTTTGGGCATGATCAATTCCGCCGCATTTCCGTGAATCCCAATGTCCCCACTCCCCAAAACTATGTAGTCGGTGCTGGTGACCAATTGGTGATTGACATTTATGGTGAATCGCAGAAAACATTGGTTCATACGATTTCTCCAGAGGGAACCATCACCGTGGCAGGCGTAGGTCCTATCCATGTGAGCGGTCTCACTGTAGCAGCGGCTCAAAGCAAGATTAAAGCAACCGTGGGTAAGCATTATCAAGGCTCAAGCGTCCGTCTGACTCTGGGACAGACTCGTTCCATCATGGTGAATATCATGGGCGAGGTAAATAATCCAGGTACTTACAATATGTCCTCATTTGCTACCGTGTTCCATGCCATCTCGATGGCTGGAGGTATCAAGCCGTTAGGTACGTTGCGTAACATCAAGGTGTATAGAGGTGGCAGATTGGTGACAGTTGTCGATTTCTATGAATATTTGTTGAATGGTAGATTGGCTGGCAATATCAATTTGGAAGATGATGATGTCATCCACGTGGAGCCTTATGACTGTTTGGTTGGTATCACGGGTAATGTGAAACGCCCGATGTTTTACGAAATGCGTAGAACGGAGACCGTGGGAACGTTGCTTAAGTATGCGGGTGGTTATACGGGTGATGCTTACAAAAAGTCTGTGCGTCTTGTCCGCCAGACGGGTGAACGATATACCGTACACAATATTGACGAGTTTGAGATGAATGCTTTCACCATTGACGATGGTGATGCCGTGTCTGTAGATGCCATTCTCAATCGCTACGACAACATGGTCGAGATTAAGGGTGCAGTGTTCCGCCCTGGCATGTTCAACATCAGTGGTGATGTTTGCTCTGTTAGAAGTTTGATTCAGGCTGCCGATGGACTGACAGAAGATGCGTTTCTGGATCACGCCATCATTCACCGCCTGAAAGAAGACCGTACATTGGAAGTTATCCCAATTGATGTGAAAGGTATCATGGATGGTACCGTAGCAGATATTCCTCTGAAGAATGAAGACGTGGTGTTCATTCCCACACAGGAAGAACTCCGCAAAGAACGTTCGTTCACCATCACAGGCGAAGTGATGACTCCTGGCGATTATGAATACGCAGAGAATACAACGATTGAGGACCTTATCGTTCAGGCTGGCGGCTTGCGAGACGGTGCATCGCTGGCACGTGTAGATGTCAGCCGTCGTATCGACAACCCATATTCTACCGAAAAGACGCGAGACATTGCCGAAACCTATCAGTTTGACATCAAGGATGGATTGGTCATCAATGGAAATCGTAATTTTATCCTTCAGCCATACGATGTGGTGCATGTTCGCCGCAGCCCTGGCTATGTGATGCCTAAGAACATCACTGTGACAGGCGAGGTGAACTACGAAGGCGCATTCACGATGGAAAAGAAGAATCTTCGCCTGACGGATGCCATCCAGATGGCTGGCGGTGTGACACAGGATGCCTACATCAAGGGTGCCCGTTTGATTCGTCGGATGAATGACGAGGAGAGACTGCGTAAGCAAGCTGTGTTGAAAAACTTGCGCAACACATTGGAAGACAAGGACTCCATCTCTTGGAATAAGATGGAGATGGATGACACCTATCCTATAGGTATTGATTTGGAAAAGGCTCTGAAGGAGCCGGGTGGTCAATATGATATCGTGCTTCGCGAAAATGACCGCATCGACATTCCTGAATACAATGGAACCGTCAGAATCTCAGGTGACGTCCAGTTCCCCAACACTGTGACATACGTGAAGGGAAAGAACGTGAAATGGTACATTGACAATGCTGGCGGCTATAGCGAAAGTGCCAAGAAGAAAAAGACCTTCATTGTCTATCAGAATGGTATGATGGATCATGTGGCAAAGGGAACAAACGTGGAACCTGGCAGCGAAATCATTGTGCCCAGCAAGAAGAAGAAACATGTGGATCTGGCAAGTTTTGCATCCATTGGTGCTGTCTTGAGTCCATTGGCTACCATGGTGGCTTTGATATCATATCTGACAAAATAAAACCAAGAAGTTCATATTATGGATAATCAGCAACAAAACATAGAAATTCAGGAAGAGGAGAGCCACATTGACTTTCAAGCACTGTTTGCTGCGCTGAAAAGACGCAAGAAACTTTATTGGAAAGTACTTCCCATCACTTTTGTGTTGGCATGTATCATTATGCTCTCCATCCCAAACTACTACACATGCGAGGTGCAGTTGGCACCAGAATTGACAACCAGCCGTTCGTCCAATTCACTTTCAGCACTTGCTTCTCAATTTGGTCTGAAGATGGGTTCTGGTGCAATGGGGTCTGAAGCCCTTTACCCCACCCTCTATCCTGATTTGGTCAATTCGACTGATTTCAAAATAAGCCTATTCAATATTCCTGTTCACAAGAAAGACAGTACTCGGATCACGAGTTACTACGACTATCTGATGAACGACCAGAAGGTGCCATGGTGGTCTGCAGCAGTGGGTGCTGCCATGGAGGGTTTGGTAAGCCTTCTTCCTTTCGAAACTGACAATATTGCCGAAGACCATATCGACCCTTTCCAACTGACTAAAGACCAAACGGAGATTGTCAAATCATTGGAAAAGAAAGTAGCCTGCGATGTGGACAACAAGACCCTGGTCATCACCATCTCAGTGACTGACCAAGACCCGCTTATTTGTGCAACGATGGCAGATTCAGTGAAGGCGCGTTTGCAAGATTTCATCACCGATTACCGTACAAAGAAGGCACGTGTAGATTTGGAATACAATCGAAAATTGTATGAAGAGGCAAAAGTCCGTTATGACGAGGCACGCGAAAAGTATGCCACTTATGCCGATGCTAACCAGGATTTGATGTACCAGAGCGACCGCACCAAACTCCTCAATCTGGAGAATGACATGCAGCTCAAGTATAACGCCTACAACTCTTTGGCACAGCAGCTCATGGCAGCTGAGGCAAAGGTGCAGGAGGAGACTCCTTCTTTCACCACTTTGCAAAGTGCGACGGTGCCAGTGAAGAAATCAGGTCCTGCGCGTTCCAAGATAGTGCTCATTGTCGTGTTCTTAGCATTCTTGTGCACCTCTGCATGGATTTTCTATAAAGAGGACCAGTTGAAACCATTGCTGGGTCTTTCGTAAAGGGGGTAATTTTAATTCCATTTTGGAGAGCCTTGTGTACTCCGGATTTGGTAATACAATAACGTATATAGGTATGTTTTCCATATTCAATACAAAAAAGAAACTGATTAACACTGGAATCTTCAATGGCGCTACCGATTGGCATAGCCATATCCTTCCTGGTGTTGATGATGGAATTCCGAGTCTGGAAGATTCTCTCGAAGTGCTTGCTTACTATGAGAAGATAGGGATTCGTGAGGTGTGGCTTACTCCTCACATCATGGAAGATATACCCAATACCCCAGAAGAACTTCGTAAACGTTACCAGGAGTTGCAGGAGGCTTATCAAGGCACAGTAAAACTGAATTTGGCGGCCGAGAACATGATGGACAACCTTTTTAATGAGCGGTTGGAGGCTAATGAACTATTGCCGATAGGCCCCAAAGGGGATCATTTGTTGGTGGAGACCTCCTACTATCAGCCTCCTATAGACTTGCATGGAACGTTGGAGCGTGTTAAGGAAAAGGGCTATCAACCCATTCTTGCCCATCCAGAGCGGTATCGCTATATGACTGACATCGATTATGACTACCTCTATTCAAAGGGTGTGAAGTTGCAGATGAATATAGTCTCTCTTGCTGGTGGTTATGGTAAATCCGCACAGGAGAAAGCGTTGATGATGCTATCCAAGGGCTATTACAGTTTCTTCGGCTCAGATTTACATTACTTGCCCAATTTCCAGAATGCAATCAATACGAAGGCTTTGAAGAAAGAAACCGTAGAAATGCTTCCCCGCATTCAGAATATTATCTTTTAAGGAACAGCAGGCTTTCATTGCCCATGTTAAAGATGAGGTCGATGATGGAGAGGTCTGGCAAGAATCCGTGCTTGTGTTGAAAGACTTGGTAATAGGGGGTGGGGTGGAAATCCGATTCGAGAGGAGTTAATCCTATATATTTATGAGTACGCGAGATGTTTGGCTGAATGTCAAGCATCTCGCAACATTTTTGTATCAAGGCTTCATTGAAGTCGATGAGGAAAGTCCATTGTTGCTCATAGAGGGGGCGGAAGTCATCTTGCAGATACTCAAAGAAGGGAGAATTGAAGTAACTCGTCTCCAAAGCGTACCAATGCTGCCGTTGCCAGTCGTTGTGTGTGCTGATGCGCACATCTTTCATCAGGCATTTTCCCTCCACGAAATTGCTGCGGTCTATCGGAATGGAAAGGTTCAACGGACCATTCGGAGAATCAATCGTGCAGCGATTGCGAATAGTCTGCTTATGGTAGTTCTCGTATTGCTCTACCATTACGGGCTCTCCCTTGACAAGGGAAAAGAACCATGAGACGGGGGGGAGGTAGGCGGAAGGAAGAACCATGCTATTTAGTTGATGAAAATGTTCAAGTGAAGAGTGAAAAATCTAAGTTACCAGCCATACGGGATGTTCCTCATCAGCAAAGTGACTTAGATTTTTCACTCTTCACTCTTCGCTTTTTATTTTATGTTATCCACCCAGGTGAACAGGCGGCTCCAGCGCACACCATGCGACTTGCCATATCTGTCTGTGATGAGCGAAAGCCAAATGAACAGTGGCTTGCCCACAATATGGTCTTCTGGCACGAAGCCCCAATAGCGACTGTCAGCCGAGTTGTGGCGGTTGTCACCCATCATCCAGTAGTAGTCCATCTTGAAGGTGTACTCGTTGGTCTGCTTACCGTTGATGAAAATCTTTCCATCTTTCACCTCCAATGTATTCTTTTCATACACGCGGATAGGTCGTTCATAAATAGCGATATTATCTTGTGTCAGTTTCACGCTCTTTCCCTTGGCTGGAATCCAGATGGGTCCATAGTTGTCACGTGTCCAACCATATTGACGATTGAGTGGATAGAGGTTACCCCAGTAGCCATCCTTGATTTCCACTATACTGTCGCAAAACTCTTTATTTGCTCGTAGTGCTTCTACAGCCATATGAGTGAGTGGAATGCCTTGGTTGTGGTCGAGTATCTTGTCACGATCTTCATCGCTGATATTTAGTTCTTCACATAAAGCATCGCTGAGTACTTGGCTGTTGTGTGTATAAACCTTATAGTTAAACTGTGCGAACGTGGGTGTTTCCTGCTTCTTTCCATCCACATAGATCATTTTGTCCTTGATTTCCAACGTCTGCCCAGGCAATCCTACACATCGCTTCACATAGTTTTCACGACGGTCTGCAGGACGAGTCGTCACACTGCCATAGATGTTCGTTTTAGTTGCCACAATCTGTTTCCCGATGCCGTAGAGTTGATCCCACATCTGTTGTTGTTCATTGGCAGAGAGTGTTTCCATCAGTGGCACTTCGTATCCCTGTTCGTCGGCAGCCAAGCATCCTTCTTGATAGCAAAGGCTATAATAGTCACCGTTGTAGTTGACAGCCACCGTGTCGCCAGCAGGGTAGTTGAACACCACGATGTCGCCATATTCCACCTTGCCAAAACCCTTCACGCGGCGGTATTCCCATTGTGGCCATTCGATGTACGACTTGCAGTTCAGCATAGGGATGGTGTGCTGTGTGAGTGGCATCGTGAGCGGTGTCTGCGGAATGCGAGGACCGTAACTCATCTTGCTCACCAGGAGAAAGTCACCTGTCATCAGTGTCTTCTCCAGCGATGAGGAAGGAATCTGGTAGTTCTGAAAGAAGAAGTTGTTGACGAAATACACCGCCACCAAGGCGAACACGATGGCGTCCACCCAACTCATGATGGTGCGGGCAATGTCGCTTTCCAGTTCCTTCCACCATGTCCACTTGATTTTCTTGCTGATGTAGGCATCGTAGATGAACGGCAGCACAAGCAGTCCCCACCATGACTTCACCCAATAGAGGAAAGCCAAGTAGCAGACGGTTGCCACGCCAAATTTCACCCATTTCCATCCTGTCCATGCAGGTTTGTCGTTCTCACCCGAACGAGTTTTCTTGAAACTTTTGTAATCGAAAGCCATATAGACCCCTCCCCCGCCTCCCCTAAAACGGGAGGAGTAGAATGTTTTGTGGGGGAGATTCTACTTTAGACTCCTCCCCCGCCTCCCCTCAATGGGAGGAGTAGAATGTTTGTGGGGGAAAAAGTCCACATTGTTCAAATATTATCTATCATTTTTCTCTGTGCAAATGGCCCCCTCCCTTTTGGGAGGGTGAGGGGTGGGTCTGCTTAAAACTTAAACAGATCGTCTGTGCTCAGCAGTCCCTCATGCTGGGCGGTAAACTCTGCCGCGATGACGGCTCCCAAGGCAAAACCCTGACGTGAGTGTGCATCGTGCGTAATCGTGATTTGGTCAGCCTCACTGTTCCATGTGATGGAGTGGATGCCAGGCACCTCTCCACGTCTGACAGAACTGATGGGCAGCAAGTCGGAAGCTACCTCGTCGCTTCCCTCCACCGTGCCGTCGGGCTGCTGCAAGTAGCCCATGGTCCAGTCCTTCTTGCGGTCGAGTCGTTCCACTATCTGTTCTGCCAGTGTGATGCCTGTGCCAGAAGGGTGGTCGAGTTTATGGATATGGTGAGTCTCCACCTCCTTCACATCATACTGAGGGAACCCATTCATGATGTTTGCAAGGTATTTGTTGATAGCGCTGAAAATCGCTACGCCAATTGAATAGTTGCTTGCCCAGAAGAGCGTCTTTCCCTCCTCCGTGCAAGCCTTCCTTACATCATCGCCATGCTCCTTCAGCCATCCCGTGCTGCCGCTCACCACTTTCACGCCAGCCTTCCATGCCTTCAGGTAATTTTCATAAGCAGTCATGGGGGTGGTGAATTCAATCGCCACATCCGCGCAGGCAAAAGCCTCGCTTTCAAAGTCCTCTTGGTTGTCAATGTCGATGATGCTCACGATTTCGTGACCGCGACTTAAAGCAATCTGTTCAATCATCTTGCCCATCTTGCCGTATCCTATCAATGCTATTTTCATCTTTCTATCCTTGGTTTTTGACTTTATTTCTAAAAAACACTGCAAAGATAATGAAAAGTTAGGAGTTATTGACTACCTTTGAACAATTTTTAATACAAAACCCATGGAACAACTGCTTCATTATACGTGGAAACATAAGATTTTCCCTTTGCACGAACTCCGCACAACCGATGGAAGACTCCTTGAGGTGCTCAATCCTGGCATCTACAACACCGATGCGGGTCCTGACTTTACGGGAGCAAAAATCAAACTGAATGGCATCGAGTGGGTGGGCAACGTGGAGATTCACCAGAAGACCGGCGACTGGTTCCGCCATCATCACGACACCGATGCTGCCTACGAGAACATCATCCTCCACGTGGCAGCTGAGATAGACCAAAGGCTCTTCTACCCCAATGGACAGGAGATTCCGCAACTGCAACTCTCGGTGCCCTCTTATGTGGAGGAGAACTACTCCGAACTGAGTCACAACGACTGCCGACCTCCTTGCCGTCATGTGATTGGCGAACTTTCCACCTTCCTCATCCACAATTGGATGACCTCCCTCACCCTCGAACGTTTTGAGGAACGTACTCGTCAAATCATGCTCCGTCGAGAAGCCCTCGACAAAAATTGGGAAGACACACTCTTCGTCACCCTTGCCCGCAACTTCGGTTTTGGCATCAATGGAGACGCCTTCGAGCAGTGGGCACAATCCATCCCGATGAGTGCCGTTGGCAAACATCGTGACAACCTTTTTCAGATTGAGGCAATCTTTTTCGGTCAGGCAGGCTTGCTTGAAAATGATCACGAGGATAATTACTACCGGCAGTTGCAAAAGGAATACCGCTATCTGCGCCAGAAGTTCACTCTTACCCCCATCGACCCGAAAGTGTGGAAGTTCCTCCGACTTCGTCCCCAAAATTTCCCCTACATCCGCATCGCCCAACTCGCCATGCTCTACTATGAACAGCGGCTCAACCTTTCCCGTCTGCTCAACACACAGAACCTTGATGAGGTGAGTGCCCTTCTGCTCACTCATGTGAGCGACTATTGGCGTACCCACTACACTTTTGATGCTCAGCCCACCAAACCTGTTGAAAAGACCCTCTCGCCTTCCTCTATCCAACTCATTGTCATAAATAGTGTCGCTCCCATACTCTTTGCATACGGCAAGTACAAGTCCGACCATTCCCTTTGCGACCGTGCTTTCTCTCTATGGGAACAACTCAAACCAGAGAACAACACCATCATCCGCGATTGGGTGTCAGCCGGCATCTCCTGCGAAAATGCAGCCGATTCCCAAGCCCTCATCCAACTGCATCGCAACTATTGCCAGCGACGTGACTGTCTGCGCTGCAAGTTCGGATATGAGTACCTGCGTCGCACGCCAGACTTTCTTCGTGAGGGTGAAGAGGGCACATCATAATCCTCCATGACCATAGTGGGCTTTTCGTTGAAAGCGTACCGAAAGAACCCCAAAATCGACATCGTCGACGTCGGTGAGCCGATGTCGACGAGGTCGGCAAACCGACGTCGACGATGTCGATTTGGAGGTTGTGTCGTTACCCTTTGGGCGGCATTGGAGTGGTGGCATTGGAAACTGTGCCGTTGTCGTTTTCAAAGGTACGAAAAAAGGCTGACCTACTCATGTAAGTCAGCCTTTCTCATGCACGGGGTGAGGGACTCGAACCCCCGACCCTCGGTTTTGGAGACCGATATTCTACCAACTAAACTAACCCCGTCTCGCATTGACCATTTGACCATTTACCATTGATCATTTGGTGTTTTGCATTTTTAGGCATTGTGGAAAAAAGCCGCCCAACTCGTGGACTGGCTGGTAGCTCCACCGGGAATCGAACCCGGATCTAATCTTTAGGAGAGATTTGTTCTATCCATTGAACTATGGGGCCATTTTCCCGTTTAGCGGGTGCAAAGGTAGGAAAAAAGTGAAAAGTGACCAAAGAAAAGTGAGAAATGTTTTTTCAAGTGTGCTTGAAAAGTGAAAAATGTAAGAATCCTCCCATTGGAATGGCAGGAATTTTTGATTTTTCACTTTTCACTTTTCACTTTTCACATGAAATGCTTACCTTTGTCGTGCAAACCTAAAACTATTATCCTTATGAGTACCCCCACCACCTTTGCCATCCGCAACAATCGGAGCACAGAGAAATTTGAAGTCAACGCTGCCTTTCTGAAGATTACAGAACAACTCCATCGGGAGTTGGGTGACAAACCAATTGACGAGGTCATCGCATATCTGGTGACTCGCGTGAAAGGAAAGTACCTCTTTACCAAGCGTCTGAAGGCTGTCTGTTATTCCATTGGCATGATGAATCGCATCATCGATGAAGGCAAGGCATATCGGATGGTGAAGATGGCTGAGGCGCTTCAGTGGCGTGGCTTCGAACTGATTGGCAAAGCCATCGCAGCGCGCCCACAGGTAAAAGCCGTGCTCATAGCGGGACCCTCGTCAAGCGGGAAGACCACTTTCAGCAAGAAACTCAGCATGGGGCTTGAAGAGAACGGACTTTCCGCTCAATGCCTCTCGTTCGATGATTACTATGTTGACCGTGAACTCACGCCACGCGATGAATCGGGCGATTATGACTACGAGCATATCAATGCCATCAACGTGCCCCTCTTTCAGCAACATTTCCAACAACTCCTTGCAGGTGAAGAGGTGGAACTGCCGCGCTATGACTTCCCAACAGGCAAGAGCGTCAAGAGTGGCAACCGCATACGCCTGAAGCCTGGCAGCATCCTCATTATGGAAGGCATTCACGCCCTCAATCCTTTGCTGACGGGTGGTATCCCAGACGAGAACCTCTTCCGCATCTACATTTCAGGACTTACCGTCGCAAAAGACGACGATGGCACCTACTATGGCACCACCGACAACCGTCTGATTCGCCGCATGGTGCGCGACTCTCAGTTCCGCAACACCACAGCCTCCGAGACCCTTGCCCGTTGGCCTTCTGTACGTCGAGGCGAAGAAAAATGGATTGTCCCCTTTCAGCAGAATGCTGATGTCAATTTCTGCACCGCTTTTCAGTATGAACTTGCTTTGCTCAAGCAGAAAGCCCTCCCGCTATTGGAGAATGTTCCATCTGACGACCCCAACTACGAAGAGGCACAGCGTTTGATATGGGTGCTCAGGAGATTCCACGACATCCCCATTGACCTTCTGCCTCCTCATTCCCTTCTGCGTGAGTTCTTGGGCGGCAGTGCCTTTGAGTATTAGTTCTCTACTTGCAAAACTTGAATTAGTTTCTTCTCTTGACGATACCCACATAAATGAGCAATAGCACGTTCATCATCAAGGCATAGATGATGGCAGGGATGGCTATTGTTTCATTGTTGAACACCAACGGACTGCAAGCCACCGTGATGGCTTGGGCGGCATTCTGCATGCCCACCTCAATGACAATCGTGCGTTGTTCTGCACCCTTCAGTCGGAATATGTAAGAAAGAATGGCTCCACCACTCATGGCAATCAAGATGAGAACGGTGATGCAAAGTCCGAGGGAAGGAAACTCGCGCACGATGGTCTCTTTGTGTTGGAGAAAGAACACCGTGGCAAGGAGAATGAGGGCGGGGAAAGCAGCACGTTTCAGCACATTGTGGATGTGGTTGGCTGCCGATGTCCATTTCATGCCTACGCCCACTCCGATGAGGATAGGCACCGCCATCAACACCAAGTTCTGCATCAGCAGGTTGCCCACAGGCAGATGCACGTCAGCACCTGTGCCGATAGAAGCCGTGACCCATGCCATGATAAGCGGCACGGTGAAGAGGGTGATGATGGAACTGCATGCCGTGAGGGTGACGGAAAGTGCCACATCACCTCGTGCCAACATGGAGAACACATTGCTGGAACTGCCTCCAGGACTGCAAGCAATGAGCATGATGCCGAGAAAGAAGAGGGCATCGAGATGGAAGATGCACCCTACAGCCCAAGCAATAAGGGGCAGCAAGACGATTTGTCCGATGACTCCTGCAAGTACAGGCAAGGGACGTTGAACAATCAGTTGGAAATCATGAGGTCTCAGCGTCAGTCCGAGGTCGAACATGAGCAGGGTGAGGATGGGAAGGACGATAAATATTGTATCCATCTTTTATCATTTACTTTTTTTATTAGGGAGTTAAAGGGGTGTAACTATTCAGCGAATCACCCTTGGTGGTGGATTTTAAGAAACAAATTGCAATAATTTGAATAATTTTATCCATCAATTTTAATAATTAGGACATTAGTGGTCAAAATTATTCTAATTATTCATATTAGTTTCAGAAAAAGCAAGTTGATGTTCTTTCGCTGAATAGTTACAACCTTTTTTGAAAAATCGCCCAGCGCACATGGGCTGGCAGCGCGTGGGCTGGTTAGATCATGGGGAGGCTCTCGCCGTTAATCTTGCGGTAGAGGTCGAGGGCAAACACGTCGGTCATGCCGGAGAGGTAGTCGAGTACCGCCATGATGCGTACATAAGTGTCGGGGCTATCCACCTCATACTGAGACGATACGCGGTCGAGCAGCAGGCGGCTGTAAGCATGCTGAGGATTCATCACGGCATGAATGAAAAGACCCATGAGCGTGTAGATGATTTTGTAACCTGCCAATTCGGTATCCACCACATCGCGGCTGCGGTAGATGCGGCTCATTGCCACTTCCACACACGCTTCGTAAGCATCGTGTACCAGTGGACAGGAATAGTCGATGAGCGATTTCCCGAAAGTGCCATGGAGGATGGCTTCTTCATTCTCCACAAACACACGCACACATTCCTTTTCAAGTTCTCCGATGGCACAGGAACGGTAGTAAGCCACTTGTTCGTTGAGGTCACTGACATCGGCAGCCCGTTGGATGATGTGCTCGCGACGCTCAGGCGACACGAATCCCAACATGAGGGTGCGGGTTTCCTCAAAAGACAGGATTTTGAGTTTGTGGGCATCTTCTATGTCCATGATCTCGTAGCAGATATCATCAGCAGCCTCCACCAGATAAGCGAGGGGATGACGATGCCATCCCGTAGCAGAGCGGTCAATGCCGAGTTCGGTGGCAATACGTTCGTAGAGAGACTGTTCCTGCGTGAAGTAGCCAAACTTCTGTTTAGTGGCTTCAATCGCGGGGAAGGGGTATTTCACAATGCTGGCAAGGGTGGAGTAGGTGAGCACGAAGCCACCCACGCGCCGTCCCTTAAACTGATGGGTCAGCAGACGGAAAGCGTTGGCATTACCATCAAAGTGGGTGATGTCAGCCCATTGTTCAGGAGTGAGTTGCCCTTTATACTTGATGCCGTCGCCCTCGCTGAAGTAGGAGGCGATGGCACGTTCTCCCGAGTGACCGAAAGGGGGGTTGCCCATGTCGTGAGCAAGGCAGGCGGCTGACACGATGGAGCCGATCTCGGCAAAGAGGGTGCCGTCAAGTTCGGGGTGGCGGGCAATGAGTTTATGTGCCACATCGTCGCCCAGACTGCGCCCCACGCTCGCCACTTCCAGCGAGTGAGTCAATCGGTTGTGTACGAACACACTGCCAGGAAGCGGAAACACTTGGGTCTTGTTCTGCATACGGCGGAAAGGAGCAGAAAAGATGAGACGGTCATAGTCACGTTTGAACTCCGTACGGTCATCCTTTTTGTTGACGTGCAGGTCTTCTTGCCCCAGCCGTTTATTCGATATCAATTGTTGCCAATTCATTCTTCTGCAATGAGGAATTAGAAATGAGGAATTAGGAATGGAATGCAAAGGTAGTGAATAAATGGGAAATGAAACAATTCAAATGGTAAAAATTCCTAATTCCTAATTCCTAATTCCTAATTATTCATTACCTTTGCACCAAAATTTGTCAACTATGGAAGTGAAGATTATCAATAAGTCACACCACCCACTGCCTGCCTATGCCACTCCGCTGTCGGCTGGCATGGATTTGCGTGCCAATCTTGACGAGCCTGTCACACTGGCTCCTATGGCACGCACATTGGTTCCCACAGGACTTTTCATGGCACTGCCTGCAGGCTATGAGGCACAGGTGCGTCCCCGTTCTGGCTTGGCCATCAAGAAGGGCATCACTGTGCTCAACACCCCTGGCACCATCGACGCTGACTATCGTGGCGAGGTGTGTGTCATCTTGGTTAACCTCTCCAACGAACCTTTCGTCATCAACGATGGCGAACGCATCGCTCAGATGGTGATTGCCAAGCATGAACAGCCCCAACTGGTGGAGGTGGAAGTGCTCGACGAGACCGAACGCGGTGCTGGAGGTTTCGGACACAGTGGAACCAAGTGATTTACCATTTGACAATTTACAATGCACAATTGGGTGATTTACCATTTAGGTTAACGCGATGCAAGCAATCATAAGGATATTATCTTTTTTAGTTTTTTGTTGTTCTTTCTCCGTTGTCTCGGCACAACAGACAAAGTTCAACTATATCTTTCAGGAGGCGATGCGGCAGAAACTTGCCAATAACTACGATGCTGCCATCGACTTGTTTGACTATTGCCATCAACTCGACCCTGAATCGGGGGCTGTCCTTTATGAGTTGGCGGAACTTTATCGCTATGCGAAGAATGACACGCTTGCCATCAAGGCTTTGGAGAAGGCATGCAGACTTTATCCCAACAACTATTGGTACAAGAATCATCTCGTCACGCTCTATCTCGACAATCGCCGCAACGATGAAGCGTTGCAATGTGTGGAGGAGATGGCGCGCATCTTTCCCGAGAAAGGGGAGGTGTTGATGATGCTGCTCGAACTCTATGAGAAAAAGAATGACTATGCCAAGATGGTGGAGGTGCTCGATAAGATTGAAGTAAAAGAAGGGAAGAGCGAACAACTCTCCATGGAGAAGTTCCGTCTCTTCTTGCAGATGAACGATGAGGCGCGTGCCTTTGAGGAGATGAGAAACCTTGCCGACGAATATCCTAACGACTTGCGCTATCAGGTGGTCATTGGTGACCTTTATCTCGATGCAGGCAAGAAGGAAGAAGCACTGAAACAGTTCCAGATGGTGGAGGCACAGGATCCTGAGAATGTGACCCTCTTGCTCTCTATGGCAAATTTCTACAATCAGGAAGGCGATACGGCACACTATCAGGATTACCTCACAAGACTTCTGACCAACAAGGATGTGGATGATGCCACAAGGGTGAGAATGTTGGGGGTGCTGGTGCGCGAAAACCTTACCACCAATGCCGATTCCACCCAACTCTTGTCTCTCTTTGACAAAGTTTTGCAACAACCACAGGAACAAACAGACATCCTTGAACTCAAGGTGCGTTATATGGTCACCAAGCGGATGCCTGCCGACGAGGTCAAGCCCTACTTGAAACAGATGCTTGACATTGACCCTGAAAACGATATGGCACGTCAGCAGTTGCTTGCCTATGCAGTCGAAGCCAACGACACGCTTGGCATCATCAATGTGTGCAAACCCGCAGTCGATTATAATGCCGCAGACCCTGTTTTCTACTACTATTTGGGTGTGGGTTACTTCCAACTCGACGAAAAGGAGAAAGCGGCAGAAGCTTTTCGTGCAGGGCTCAATCATGTGGAGAATAGTGACAACGAGAACAAACTACAACTCTGTGTCAATATGTATGCCCTCTTGGGCGACCTCTACCATAGTCTTGGACAAGACGACAAGGCGTTTCAGGCATACGACTCCTGCTTGGTCTATAAAAAGAACGATGCGATGGTGCTCAACAACTATGCCTACTACCTCTCCCTCAAGAAGAAAGACCTCCAGCGGGCAGAGGAAATGAGCCGTCTTTCCAACGAACTGGAGCCAGACAACTCTACCTATCTCGACACCTATGCATGGGTGCTCTTCCAGCAGAAACGCTACGACGAAGCCAAGCAATACATGGATAAAGTTGTGGAACTCATGGAACGTGACGGAGAGGAAATGAGCGACGACGTGCAAGACCATATCAAACAAATCAACAAAAAAGCCAAGAAAAAATAGTCCATACAAATGATGAATAAGATGCTCAAGACATTCGCCCAGCGCATGGGTTGGTTTTCACTTTTCTCTTTCCTTTTAGTGCTGACGTTGGCATCTTGCCATTCCAGCAAGAAAGCCATGAAGGACAAGAACGACAAGACCAAGCCCACCACCACAATCACCACTCCGACGACTTCCACCAAGAAGCCCGACCGTCAAGACCCCGACCTCAACAAGATGAAGGTGGCTGTGGGCACCAACTTCACCTCGAAAGTGCGTGTCACCATCACCCAGGAAGGCAAGGATGTCACCACCAGTGGTAACCTTCGTATGCGCTATGGAGATGTCATCCAACTCACCCTCGTGGATCCTCTTTTGGGCATTGCCGAGATTGGTAGGCTTGAACTCTCTCCCGACAAGGTGCTCATCATCGACCGTGTCAACAAGCGTTACGTTGACACCAACTACGAGGAATTCTCAGCCTTGAAGAGTCGCAACATCGACTTCAACACCATTCAGGAGTTTTTCTGGCAAGAGGCAAAGAAAGGCGACAAGTTTGCCTACACCATCCCTGCCAAGAAAGACATAAAACTCGACCTCAGGCTCTCCGACAAAGGCAGCAATGCCAACTGGGATGCCCACACCGCTGTGTCGGGCAAATACACCAAGACCGATGCCAACAAACTCTTTGGCAGCATCATAGGGAATTGAGAATGGCCCAATAAATGGTACATTGTAAATGGTCAAATTGTAAATTCATCATTGATGCAGACAGTAGGCAGGGCATTATTACTTTTAGTTTTTAGTGTTTCACTTCTCACTCCTTCGTGGGGCCAGAGCAGGGGAAAGGCTTCCACTGCCACTAAGCGGACCACCACGAAGACCACAACCACTAAAAAGACCACCACTCAGAAAAAAAAACAGCAGAAGCCTGTTGACAAGAAGACCCGACTCCGCAACGAGAAAGCCGCTGCGGAGAAAGCACGTCAGCAGTCACAAGCACAACTCGCCCAACTCAACAAAAATGTCAAGGCAAGTCTCGACAGCGTCTTGGTGCTCGACCACCAGATAGGCAAGCAGCAGCAGTCCATTGACAGCCTCAATCGTGACATCGTGTCACTCTCCTCCACCATCGACACGCTCAACACCCAACTTGTCAAGTTGCAGAAGGAACTCGACACCAAGAAGAAACGCTATGCCAAGGCAATGGTCTATATGCGCAAGAACCGTTCCGTGCAGAACAAACTCATGTTCATCTTCTCTGCCGAAAACTTCACCCAGATGGTGCGGCGCATGCGCTATATGCAAGAATACTCCACCTTCCAGAAGGCACAGGGCGAACTCCTCAAAGAGAAGCAACTGGAAGTGAAGGCAAAACAAAACGAACTGCTTGCAGCCAAGACTCAAAAAGAATTTAACCTGCAAACTGTCGAACAGCAGAAGAAAACCCTGCAAGGCATGAAGGAAAGCGCACAGACACAAGTCGCCTTCCTCAACAAGAACATCGCCACCGTGCAGCAACAGATACAGAACTATAAGAAGAAGGAACAAGCCCTCAATGCCGAGATTGACCGCATCATCCAAGCCGAGATAGAAGCCCAGCGACGTGCCGAGGCAGAACGCAGGCGCAAGGCAGAAGAAGCCCGAAAGAAAGCTGAAGCCGAAGCACGTGAGAAGGCACGCAAACTGGCCGAAGCCAAAGCCGCTGCCGAAAAGGCGCGCAAGGCTGCTGAAGCCGCCGAGGCCGCCAAACGTGCTGCCAAGACCGCTGCCGAGAAGGAAGCCGCCCGCAAGGCTGCTGAGAAAGCCAATGCCGATGCCAAGGCTGCCGATGCCAACGTGAAGGTGGCAGCCAAGGAAGAGAAAGCGGAACGCGAGAAGTTTGAGGCATGGAAGAGCAACGATGCCAGTGCCGATGCCCGTCTGTCCAGCAATTTCTCCAGCAACAAAGGTCGCCTTCCGATGCCTATCACAGGCAGTTACAGCGTGGTGGGACACTACGGCAACTACTCCGTGGCAGGACTCCGCAACGTCACCCTCGACAACAAGGGCATTGACATTCGAGGTCAGCAAGGCTGTGCCGCCCGTGCCATCTTTGATGGTACCGTCAGTTCCGTCTTCCAGTATGGCGGTTCCTACATCGTCATGCTCCGTCACGGCTCCTACATCTCCGTCTATTCAGGTCTATCTTCTGTCTCTGTCCGCAAAGGTCAGAGTGTCAAGACCAAAGCCACCCTCGGTGCCATCGGACAAGACTCCGACGGACGCTACATCCTCCACTTCCAACTCCGTCAGGAAAGCACACGTCTGAACCCAGAGCAGTGGGTGAGGTGAATGCCTGTGCTACAAGAATAAAGAAAAAGCATCGTTAAGTATTTATTGATACCTGACGATGCCTTTTCCGTCTGTTATAGAAGCAACTATTTCTCAGTTGCCTTGAAAAGCAGCTTGCCGTTTTCATCATAGAACGACACTGTTTTGCCGTCTATCTCGTAACGCTTTACCTTGTTAAGTGCTGCGAGATATTCGTCCTCTCTCAGAACGTCTGGGCAGAACATCTTCGTTGCACCGCCCTCAGAGATCGTGATGCTTCCATCCTTCAGAGCCTTGTATGGTGCAAAGATTCTGTTGCATCCTACCGAAGT
>SAMEA3663246__coassemble_55_pt1 | contig 57965 bp, 58 predicted proteins | sample SAMEA3663246__metabat2_low_PE_034 | metagenome-assembled genome bin SAMEA3663246 (sample SAMEA3663246) | pig gut metagenome | biome: pig gut; feature: pig-associated habitat; material: faeces | place: China | collected 2013
CGGCTTTCTTGCGAGCAGCCTCTTCGGCAGCACGTTTCTTGGCAGCCTCTTCAGCCTTACGCTTGGCTTCTGCTTCTGCTTTGATGCGTGCTTCTTCAGCAGCCTTTTTGCGCGCCTCCTCAGCGGCTTTCTTCTTGGCTTCCTCTACTGCGATGGACTTCTCTTTGTCTTGTGTGATGAGAGGTTTGGCAGGTTGCGGTTTAGGGGCAGGCGTCGGCTTCGGAGCCGGAGGTGGAGCGACTGGTACAGGGTCAGCCTCTTCAGGCACATCCGTAGATTCGGGAGCGTCGGTGGCTTCCGGGGTGTCGGATGCATCAGCAGGCAATCCTCCTAGGTCTTCTCCTCCTGCATCTTCGACCATGCCGAGAAGCACGGGCACACCGTCTTCCTTTTCCTTGTCGGGTTGCGCCACAGAGAGCGTCAGGATGGCAAGGAGAAGGGCGATGGCTACGTGTACCAGAATGGAGATGACACCAGCCTTTACCTTATCTTTCTTGGAAGAATTGTCATTCATCGTGTGAAGGTGGTCGTGTGGCAAGAACCATCTTGAAGTGGTTCTCGTTGGCTATACTGAGTATTTCAACTATATTTCGATAGGGAACCGCTTCGTCGGCATAGAGAGAGACGAAGAGTTCGGTGGAGTCGTTCACCTGTGCATTCAGCACCTGCGGCAGTTCTTCCAGTGTGACGGGCTCTTCCTGTTCGTTGCCAGCAGCGGCGTAGAGGTTGAGGTCTTTGTCAATGACCACCCGTGCCGTTGCCTTCACCGTGGTCTGCTTCTTTCCTTGCGGCAGGAGCACCTTGATGGCATTGGGCGAGACCATCGTGCTCGTAATCATAAAGAAGATGAGCAGAAGGAATATAATGTCGGTCATCGACGCCATGTTGAACGTCGGACTGACCTTTGTTCTTCGCTTAAACATAGGCTCACTCCCCTTCGCTTACGATGTCCATGAATGTGAGAGACTTTGCTTCAATCTCGTTCACCACACCATCAATCTTTGCCACCAGATAGTTGTAGCCGAAGAGTGCCACAATGCCGACAGCAAGACCGCCCACCGTGGTGATCATGGCCTGATAGATGCCACCTGAGAGGAGGCTGATGTCGATGTTGCCTCCGGCATTGCTCATCTGCCAGAATGCCTCAACCATACCGATGACGGTGCCGAGGAAACCGATCATGGGCGCACCACCAGCGATGGTTGCCAACACAGGCAGACGCTTTTCCATCGTGGCAATCTCAAGGTTGCCAGTGTTCTCGATGGCTGTCTGAATCTCTGATGCAGGTTTGCCGATACGGCTGATGCCACGCTCAATCATGCGGGCGGCAGCTGTGTTAGTGTTACGGCAATAGTTGATGGCGGACTTCACATCGTTGTTTTTCATGTAGTCGCGAATGCGATCCATAAAGAGTTTGTCGTCCTTGCCGGCACTGCGGATAGCCAAGAAACGCTCAACGAAAATGTACACTGCAATGACAGAAAGGACCGCGAGGACAATCATAATCCATCCGCCTTTCGATGCGAGCTCAAGAATGCTCAGTTCTTCCATAATGTTTCAGTAAATTAGTATCAATTATCTATTAGAAGTCACTTTTCTTTTTCTAAGGCACTATTTATCAAATTAAAAATGTACCTTTGCAGTGCAAAAGTACGACTTTTTCACACACAAGACAAATAAAAAATATTAAATATGACTAAAAAGCTCAAGTTTGCCCTTTTTGGCAACGTGCATCAGGAACGGAAGAGTGCTGCTGTACAGAAATTCCTTGCCATTGCCACCGAAAGAAAAGCAGAACTTGCCATGCCCGAGCCGTTCTATCTCTTTCTGCGCGACAACATGAAGATTCATGTACCTGATTGTGAAATCATCAAGGACAATCAGTTTGCCGCTGACTTTGTAGTGTGCATGGGAGGTGACGGCACGTTTCTGGATGTGGCAAGCCGTGTGGGCGAGAAGGAAATTCCCATCGTCGGCATCAACACAGGCAGATTGGGCTTTTTGGCAAGTTTCTCGCCCGACCATATTGAGGAGACGATGGCAGACATCTACGAAGGCAACTTCGGGATTGAAGCCCATAGCGTGCTGAACATCTCATGTGATGAAATGAACCTGAAGGACTATCCTTACGCACTGAACGAGATTGCCATCCTGAAACATGACATCTCATCAATGATTGCCATCCACACCGACATCAACGATGAGTACCTGACCACCTATCAGGCTGACGGACTCATCATCGGCACACCGACAGGCAGTACCGCCTATTCGCTCAGCGTGGGCGGTCCCATCATTGTGCCCCAAAGCGACACCATCAGCCTCACACCTGTGGCTCCTCACAGCCTCAACATGCGACCGATGGTACTGTGCGACAACAGCGAAATCTCCCTCCGTGTGGAGAGCCGAAGCCATAGTTTCCTCATCTCACTCGACGGGCGAAGCCAAAGTTATCCTGACAACATCCACTTACGCATTCGTAAAGCACCATATAGCATCCGAGTCGTCACTCGCCAAGGTCACAGTTTCTTCTCGACTCTCCGAAAGAAGATGATGTGGGGAGCTGACAGTAGAGGATGATTGAGGGTTGAGAGTTGAGGGTTGAGGGTTTTGGAATTGACAAATTGAAGTGCTGACAGATCCTGTGAAAATCAATAAGACAAAATATTCCAGCAGACAAATTGCGGCATGGCTATGGGGGCATCATCGGAACTGCCGCCTGCAAGCCATACTGAACATATTGATCGGGCTTTCGCAAGTGGGATTGGGGCTGCTCAGTGTCGATACGCTGCGTTCTCTCACCGACATTGCCACCCACGCAAAAGAGGGAAGCATCATCTGGACAGCCGTGTTACTTGCCACCATTTTCTTACTGGAAATGGGCATGCACATCGCTCACACATGGATCAGCGCGGTGCTCGGTGTGAGGACTCAAAACCTAATGCAGCAATTCTTCTTCCAGCGACTCATTAAGGGACAATGGCGAGGCATTGAGAAGTACCACAGCGGCGATGTGCTCAACCGCCTTTTCAGCGATGTGAGCGACATTGTTGATTTGATGACAGACGTACTGCCTACCACCGTGGTGGTCATCACCCAATTTGTGGCCTCGTTCGTCTATCTCTACGTGATGGACAGCACCCTTGCCCTCATCGTAGCGATTTCCTCCCCGATCTTCGTTCTCCTCTCACGCATCTATTTCAAACGGATGCGCCGCATCGTGCGCACCATCAAGGACAGCAACTCAGCCATTCAGTCCATCATTCAGGAAAGCATCCTCCACAAGATGGTCATCAAGGTACTGGGACGCGAAGACACAATGGTTAACCGTCTTGAACAGCGGCAAAGGCTGCTGCGCAAACAAATCAAGGCACGGGCATGCTTTTCCATTTTCTCCAACACACTCATCAACGTAGGCTTCGCCGGAGCCTTTCTCGCAGCATTAGTCTGGGGACTTTTCCAACTGCAAGCGGGACTTATCACCGTCGGTGTGCTGATGGCATTCACCCAACTCATCAACCGCATCCAGCGTCCCATGCTCGACATGGCACGTCTGCTGCCCATTTTCGTGAACAGCCTGACCTCATGTGAGCGTCTGATAGAATTGGAAGAACTGCCACTCGAGGAAGAGGCCACCCCCATCCAAATGGAAGGCAATGTGGGTATCCGTCTCAACAACGTGTCTTATTGCTACGATGCCAAACGTCGCACCATCATCAAGCACTTTTCCCACGACTTCCGCCCAGGCAGTTTCACGGCTATCCTTGGCGAGACGGGAGCAGGCAAGACGACACTCATCCGGCTTCTCCTCGCCCTCATCAATCCGACAGAAGGAACGGCAGAGGCATACACCACTTCTGACGAGAACAAAAGCGTGGCAATGAGCCCAGCCTTGCGCTGCAATTTCTCATACATTCCACAAGGCAACACGCTCTTCTCCGGCACCATCCGCGAGAATCTCCTGATGGGCAATCCCCGTGCCACCACTGAAGAGATGAAGCAGGCACTTCACCTCGCCATGGCAGATTTTGTCTTCGACTTGCACGATGGATTGGACACCAAGTGTTCAGAACAAGGTGGCGGACTTTCAGAAGGTCAGGCACAGCGCATTGCCGTCGCCCGTGCCATCCTTCACCCCTGCAAGGTACTGCTTCTTGACGAAGCCACCTCTGCCCTCGACGCTGAGACAGAAAAAAAACTGCTTGAGAACCTCAAGCAGCATTTTGCAGGATGCACCATCATTTTTGTCACACACCGACTCGCAGTCGTCGACTTCACCAGCGATGTCATCACCATGGTGCGCCAATAAACACGCTCAACTTTACGGCAATAGCACCACCCCTTCTTTCTTCATGCCATCAATCTTGATGACAATTGGATGGTCAAAACGGACATGACGGACATGGGCAGTCTCCTCCACCGCAGGGAGCGCATTGAGCAGAGACTGCTGGTAGATGCCGTCGCCAATGAAGTCATTAATCGTGAAGTACCCTACCCCCATGCTGGTGAGGTTCTGGAAAAAATGAGTGCCTTGGCTGGGATCGACCCTGAAATTGCTCAAGCCCGCCTCAACAATCACCTTAGCCGCCGAGATGTTAGGCCACTTGACAGGAATGCCTAACCATGAATCGCTGGACCCCCAACGACCCGGACCCACCAAAACATAATTCTCGCCGCGCTCGAGGAAGCCGCGATTGACACGTTCCACCTCCTCTGCAATGGCAGGATTGTCGGCTGCATTATATTCCTCGGTCTTGACATACACCACATCACAGACATCATTGACCACACCATGTCCAATGGCATTGTGGCTACGAAGAAGGCAAACCTCGTCGGAAATCTGAGTGATGTCTTCATCCAGTTGCATTTGGTTATCGACCATCGGACGGATCTGCAACAGATAAAAGTCCCCACTTCGGTCATCGTGCAGGTTGACAGCAAACTCGATTTCCACGGGACGCGCCATTTCTTTCTGTCCATAATACAGCACCTTCCGAAGCAGTTCGGGGAGAGGGAACACCCCATTCTGCAACACGCCAGAAAATGATATAATCTTGCGGTTCTTCCCTTCATAGTAACCATCGTAGATGCACTGGTCATACGGGTCGAATGTCGAGACTATCCACTTCAAAGAGCCGTCATGGTCGGCATCACGTACGGTTACTTTCTTCAGATTGAAGGCATCATCCACCTGAAAAGCCAGCATATTGCCCATTTCCTCATGTTCACTCGCCTCCACATCCAACGCATAGAATTTCGTCTGAGTCTCTCGCAGAGCAATCTCCATCTCACTCGTCTGCAACACCTTATCGGGATGGTAAGGACAGACACGCAGACAAAGTCCGCCATCCACGATATATTTGCCCAATCCGAGAGCCAGTTCCACAATGCCCTCGTCGGCCTTTTCGTCACCCACGGGATAGTAGTTGATGCTACGTCCCACACCCGAAATCGTCGGATAAAAACCACTCTCATATTTCTGCCCGACCACCTCCTGCAAGATGACCGCCATTTTCTCCTGGTCAATCACATTAGACGTGGCAACCATATAGTCCTTACTGGCACGATAGAACACGCTGGCATAGACACTCTTGATGGCATTAGACAACATTTCGAGACGTACATACTTATCGTTGGCACGCGGTATCATGTAGGTGGAATAGATGCCGGCAAATGGCTGATAGTGGCTATCTTCCAACAACGAAGAGGAACGGATGGCAACGGGACCATTCACCACATCCATGAAGGACATGAGGTCATCTGCCAGTTCTTCGGGCAATCTGCCATGCAAGAAGTACTGCAAGATTTCTTCATCTGGAATGTCCGAAAGCGCCACCTCATAAAGAGAATTCGTTTCCATGAAACGGTCAAAGATATCTGTACAAAGCACCACCGTCTTCGGAATCTGCACCGTGGCATTTTCAAACGCATTCAGGTCTTCACGACGCTTGATGATATTGTCAAGAAACGCCAAGCCTCTACCCTTTCCGCCCAACGAACCCTCGCCGATGCGGGCAAACTGGCTATAACTATCAAAACGGTCGCGATGGAAAATAGCCACCACGCCCCGATTCTTCATCTTACGGTAACTGACAATGGCATCGAAGATGTACTGGCGGTGGGCATCCACATCCGTCTCCACCTTCCACGTAATCTTCTTCAAGAACTCCGCCACAGGGAAAATAGCACGGGAAGCCAACCAGCGCGAAACGTTGTTGTGACGCAAATGATAACTGAGAGACCCCGCAGGAATCGTGAAGATATTGTCTTGCAGTTCCTTCAAGTTGTGAACACGTCCCACCTCTTCCATCGTGTCAGGATTGCGGAAGATGAAATCGCCAAAACCGAAATGCCTGGAAAGCAAGTCCTTGGTGTCTTGATTGATTTTCTTGGAATTCTTGTCAATAAAAGCCGCCTTGCACTGGTCAGCGTATGGCTTCTTGTCGCTCTCGCTGGAATTGAGCACCAACGGCACATATTCATCCACTTCACGGATGGCGCGGAGCAGTTTGAAGCCCGCCAGTTCATCCTTCTCATCACTGTTGGCAAGCATCGGGAAACGGCAGTCGCTGATGACTCCTAAAACATTGTCGCTGAATTTTGAATAAAGTCCCCATGCCTCCTCGTAGGAACGCGCCAGGACAATCTTGGAACGTCCACGCATACGCAGCATCTCCAGTTGAGAGTTCAATGCCTCAGTGGCAAACTCCAGGCTCTGCTGCAAGACAAACTGATAGAGATTAGGCAACAAGGAGGAATAGAAACGGATGCTGTCCTCCACCACCAAAATCATCTGCACACCTGCTGCCAAATCGTTCTCCAGATTCATCTTGTCCTCTATCAGCTTGATGATGGAGAGGAGCAACTCTGTATTGCCCAACCAACAGAACACATACTCGAAGACACTCAAATCTTCGTTCTCCATGCGGCGCGTAATGCCATGAGAGAAGGGAGTGAGCACTACGATGGGCAACGACGGGAACTCAGTCTTGATGCCTCTGGCTATGTCAAACACATCGTTGTTGTCTGTTCCCGGCATACAGATGACCAAGTCAAACTTGGTCCTGCCAATCAGCCCCGCCGCATCCTCCTGCGAAGCAGCACGAAAGAAACGAGGTGGATAGCGCAGCCCCAACTTCGCATACTCATCAAAAATCTTCTCATCCACACGTCCGTCATCCTCCAGCATGAACGCATCATAAGGATTCGCAATAATCAGCACATTGAACACGCGTTTCTGCATCAGATCCACAAACTTCGTCTCACGGAGCCTGGGGTATTTGTTGTCAGCATTAGCCATAATGAAGATTGCACAAAACTTTTTCTGTTTGCAAAGATACACAAAATATCTGACCTCACAAAAGGAATACCACAAAATAGCATTTAACCCAAATGGGTCATTAAGAAACAAATTACCATAATTAAAATAATTTTATCCACAAATTATCATAATTATAGAAATTAGTGGGTGAAATTATGATAATTATTCAAATTTGTTTTACGACAGAGCCACGAAGTGGCCTAATGACCAATCTGGGTTTAATAGCATTTCGACATCGTACCCCTCGGGTACGACAAGGTGTACCCCTCGGGTACGGCATGGTGTACTCGAGGGGTACGTCTTCCTTGAGTACAAAAAAGTGGATGCACCGGCACGGCACATCCACTTCTTTCTATTGTATGAAAATTTCACTCACATCATCTCGTCGGCAACTTGAGATACCATGGCTTGCCCACCATCTTGGGCGTCGTGCCATACTTCTCTTCGATGTAGGCCGGCATCGTGATAGTTGTACCAATGCCTGCACCACCCAACTCTTGCATCTGATAACGCATGATGTCGTAGAAGCGGAGACCTTCAAACACACCTTCGAGCGCCTCTTCCTCCAGAATCAACTGAGCGACACGAGCCTGACGCTTAGCGCGAATATCTGGAGATGCGAGGTATTCAGCATTGTAAGAATCCACGCTATCCTTCTTTGCGACATTCACAGAGTCAGCCCATGCGTTATACGCAATCACACGGTCATATTCCAGAGAGTCCTCATGAGTAGAGTATTTGTTCAAGCGTGGCACTTCCTCCAACTCAATATCCTCCACATAGGTCTTCAAACCAGCCTTGGTCTTCTCGTCATCGAGATAGTAGTTTTCATTGTATTCAGTGTCACCGCTACCGAGAGAGTGAATACCTCTCTGGATGAGAGGACCACCTTCTAACGTACGGTTCGGACTCATCTGATTCAATGGAACGATGGTATAAGTACCAAAACGATCTGAATTCCAAATAACAGCCGTACCCGTTGTCTGCTTCTTGAGATCATCGTCTGTGAACTTAGGATCTTGAATGGTGAAGCCCAAAGATGTAATCAAGCACAGACGGTCAAACTCATCCTGAGAGATGATGTTACGGTTAGTCATCGTGTAGTAGGAAAGACCATACTTGAGGATGGCAAAAGCCGTCTCTGGGAAACCAGCACGATTCAGAGCCTCTGCAAAGTGCAGATAAAGAATGTTGTTACGGAAGAAAGGAATGAATGGCAGGTAACTGTTACCATTGGTCGTAGAACCATACTTTCTATTCAAATAGTACATTCTGTTATAACTGCTGTTCTCATGACTATTGGCAGAATTATCCTTCACGTTGTCAGGACCATCTGACACTGAATAGAGACGGAGGTCACCTTCCATCGTCAGATAATCTGAATACAGGTTCGCATCGTGCTCTTTGTAGTACACTTCAGGAAGACCACCTCCCTCCAAGATGAGCATACAATAGTCCTGAGCCTTTGAGATGTCCTTAGCACGCTGTGAAGCTACAACAGCAGGATAATAATTATTTGAGTCAAGCGAGCAGAACACATTTCTCAACTTTGAGACAGTTCCATAATACTCTGAGGATTCCAATGGAAGTACACCTGCACATTTTAATTCAGCTTGGAAATTACTTGTGTAACCGGTAGAACGTGGTAATCTGGCATCACGAGAACCCCATTCAGCAATATTATTTCCTGTACTGATTTCCTCGTTCGGGAAAGTGAAATAGTCGTGATACATACGAATAGCATTGGTATAGTCAGCCTCGCTACCCGTATAGGAAGCACGCCACAAGTAGAGTTCTGCCAACAATGCACGAACAGGAATGAAAATATCACGCAGTCGAACACTATTGAACGAACGGTCAGCATAAGCCTGACGTAATTCATTATTCTCAGTCGCACGGAAGTTGCTCAAGTCGTTGATCATGCCAGTCAAAATCGGAACCAGACCTTCCTTCTTGCCCGAAGCCACAATGCTCTCAGCATCGTCAGAAGTCAAGACAGGAGTGCGTACATAAGGCACCTCACCATAGTTCTTAATCAACTCAAGATAACACCATGCACGAAAACTCTTGGCTGCAAGGATTTCCTTCTCGTAATAATCACGGGTACCCTGAGATTTACGCAAAGAGTCAACGTATGTCAAGTAAATGTTACAACTATTGATAACTGCATAATAGTCGGCAGGCTGATTATACACATTGGTGGCAGACACATTGTTGGCAGCCAGTTGCTGAATGTCAGCCGACGCATGCTTCGGATCCACATCTACGAGGTCTGCACGCACTTCGCCTAACAGCACTGTGCGGTCTGCCAATTTCTGCATACGCTTGATGATACCCATCATCTGAAAAAGAGTGTCTTTGGGAGCGAGTTCTGTTGTCACCAACGTGTTTTCAGCCGTAAACATGTCCTCGCATGACACCGTGGCTGCTCCGAGTCCGAGCAGAAGCAAACCACATTTTATAATAGATTTCATTTTCATAATTGATACAAATTAGAGATTAATCTTAACACCAAGATGGAAACTGCGACCAGATGACAGGTAACCAGCATCAATACCCTGAGACAAGACACTGTTGCCACAAGAAACCTCTGGATCAGGACCCAGATACTTCGTCAGGGTGAAGAGATTGTTGGCTGCAGCCCAAACGGTCAGACCCTGAATGTATTCATTCTGGATCGGCAGCTTGTAGGAAAGGGTCACGTTCTTCAACTTCAGGTAAGAACCATCCTCAATCCATCGATCCGAGAAACGGCTATTGCCCATTGGATCGTTAAAGGTAGTCTTGGGTATATCTGTCACCTGACCTTCTGTGGTCCAACGACGAGTCACGGCTGTGGTCTGATTCAGGAATTTCGAACCACCCTCAAGCACGGCACGCTGATAGTTGTAGATGTCATTGCCCAAAGAATAGTTGAAGTTGGCAGCCAACGTCCATGCCTTCTTATAATGAAGTTTCAGGTTGATGTTACCATAGATGTCCGGGTTAGGATCACCGATCACGAAACGGTCGTTCGCATTGATTTCTCCATTGCCATCCTTATCAACAAAAATCATGTCACCAGCACCGAAATAAACAGGATTGTTAGCATCGTCACGGATGAACTTACCAGCAGCCTGTGCAGCTTGAGTGTCTTTATACACACCTGCTGTCTTATAGCCGTAGAAGACACCTGCGCTCTTACCTACTTCTGACAGAACTGTACCACCATAGAGGCTTGTCTCGAATGAGCTTACACCCTGAGGAAGACGGGTCAACTTATTCTTGTAGTGACCAACGCTTGCACCGAGTTCCATCTTAAAGTATTTCTCATCGACGAGTTTTGCATTGAATGCAGCGTCAAAACCTTCATTCTTCAAAGCACCGTCGTTCGTGTAATAAGTAGGAATACCTGCCACATAAGCCAATGTGCCCAACGTAATCAGGTTGTTGGTCTTTGCCAAGAAGTAGTTGGCTCTCAAGTTCAAGCGGTTGTTCAGGAAGTTACCCTCCACACCTACATTGAAACGATTGGTGGTCTCCCACTGAAGAGACGAACTACCAATATTTGCCAAGCCCAGCGATGAAATCGTCTGGCCAGCCACCATCTCTGAGGTCATGTACGTCAGTGTGGCTGAGTTATCCATGGCGTCATTACCAACAGACTCGAAGCCTGCATTCAGTTTCAACATGTTCACGCCACGACTTGGACGGAACCACTTTTCATTGGAGATGACCCAAGCACCCTGGATGGATGGGAACAGACCCCATGCCACACCAAACATCTTCAGACCACCGTCAGCCTTCTTGCCGAAACGAGATGAAGTTTCCATTGACAACTGAGCAGAGAGGTAGTAACGCTCCATGTAGTTGTAATCAGCATTAGCATAGTAAGCCAAAGTACGCCAGTTGGTGTCAGTACCGTCAATCTTGCGGTTCTTTCCACCCGTATTAGGAGTCTTATCACTACCTGTATCATCTGCATAGAGATAAGATGCACGATAAGTATCGTTCATGTAACGAACACCGCCAAACAATTCTGCACGATGTGCGCCATTCGAAAGGATTTTCCAGTCTGCACGAGTGTCTGAGAAGACGGCATTATGCCTTGAGAACATCGAGTTCTTGGAGTTCGGTGTCTTCTCGAGGTTGCCCGGCAACATGTATTCCGGCATACCAATGATTGGGGTGAAGTAACACTCGTCAAAACTCTGAAGCGTGTAACTGAACTTTTCTGTCAGTGAGAAATCCTTGGTGGGTTCCCATGTCGGAGCGATTGTGACGTTAATCATCGAACAATCCGAATGGTTCTTGTTCTTTGCCTCGCCATATTCAAGAATAGCAAGTGGGTTTGCAATTCTGGCTTTCTCCGCATCATCTGTACCCCAGACTTCATCCAGATAGTCATCAGCATCAGCAATGTAAGAGGTCTCCTGACAGTTCGTTGCGAAATCATAAGGACTCAAGAAAGGAGCCTTAATGTTTGCCAATGCACCAGGAGATGCCAATGCCTGCAAATACTGATTATTTGCCCAACCATCACTTCTGAGGTTGCGCGTCACATTTGCATAACTTGCATCAAACTTGGTATAGAACCACTTGTTCAGGATGATGTCTGTATTGAAACGTACATTGAAACGCTCCATATCATTTTTCTTCAGAGTTGACTTTGAATTGCTGTAACCAACAGAGAGGTTGTACTGAGCGATATCGTCACCACCTTGAATAGAGATGCCATAGTTCTGCGTCAAGGCCCTTCTCGTCACTTCTTTGTTCCAATCCGTATTATTATGGTAAACATTATAATAATAATAGTCTGGGTCAGAGTGCAGGAACTTGAACTCTGTCAGCGTCGTGTTGGTTGTCTGCAAGAGGTTCGAAGCGTAAGAACGATACTGACCCGCATTCATCAAGTCGAAAGTCTTAGGTCTGAATTCCAAACCAGCATTAATATTCACATCAATGCGGGTTGCCATAGAGTGACAACGCTTCGTGTTGATGACGATGACACCATTGGATGCCTTTGCACCATAGATGGCTGTTCCATTCTTCAACACCTCCACAGACTCAATGTCATCTACATTGATGGCTTGCAAAAGGTTATTGAAATAGCCCGTGTGCAACATGGTGGCATCATACAACATGTCATACACAACGCCATCCAGGACAATCAGTGGCATCGCGTTAGAGTTCAAGGAGTTCAAGCCATTGATAAACATGGCAACGCCCTCTGCGGGATTGGCGGAACGCTGAATGCTCCTGACATCCGCACTTAAACGGTTCTGGAGTTCCTGATCAATGGTCAGAGCGGGCGTGTTGACAAAATCTTCTTCTGTCACACTCTTGCGCGCCGACGCATTGGATGTGTAATCCTTCTTTAAGATGCTTGACTGTAGATATACATTCACACCGCTGGTACGACCGTTGAGGGACACATTGTTCATGTTATAGCCCTCCAACCGAACCGTAAGTGCGGTAATGAATTTCGGAACATTGATGGTGTATTCACCATTCTCGTCCGCCATGGCTGAATAGTACTGATTGTTGAAAGCCTGAAGTTGAGCACCTGGAAGTGGTTCGCCTGTAACAGCATCCACAACCTTACCTTTCACCTCAATGGTTGGATAGGTCTTTGCTGGCTTAATCTTTTTGACAGGTGCAGCAACCTCTGTTACCTCCTCTTGTACCTCATCCTGTGCAACGGCTGGGAGTGCTGTTCCAAGGAAGAACATGAGTGCTGCGATTCCGTATTTATTGAAGTGCTGCATAATTATTTACGTATATTAGAAGTTGTCAACTGATTACCTTTTCTCATTTTTGCTTCACTTGCCTCAATGACTTCGGCAGGTGCGTCTTCATCATGTGGTTTCAAGATGATGGAACTAATAAGCATTTCGTTAGAGAAGTCTTTTCTCTGGCTTGAGAGGATAGATGACGCAATCTGGATGATTACCCCGTAGTCAGGTCTGCCATAATAAGCATTCTTGAACTGGTACTGTCCCAAATAGGTCGTGTCATTCACAAGGATATGACCATTCTCATCGTACATCATGCCCTGTGACACGAAGATGTTCTTCTGCTTCTCGTCAATGGGCTCTGGATTCTCAAGCGTCTTGCCCTTGGTTGGGAACTGACCGATGTTCTTGCCCTCATTTGCACGCTCAATAACAGTTGCCGTGAAACGATATGGACGAACATCCCATTCAGAAATGTCAATATTATTGTAATCATCCTTCAACCAGATAGGACAAGTCACCAGATAGATGTCATACGTGCCTGAAAGCGTGTTAGAAACATTGAAACCGATAGTGATGTTACCACTGGTCGGAACCACATCAATGAAACCATAAGGCTGACGCAAAGCATCCGTACCAACGACCTCACCCTCTTCATCGTAAACATAAGAAGTTGACGTAAAGTAACCTGAACGATAGGCGAAAGACTTCTGGACACCCTTGGTATAAGTCCAGGTGTCACCAGAACCCAACTTGTTTACAACACCATCAGATGCCCTCACCTTGATTTTCTTGAAGAACTGTTCTACCGCAGTCATTGGATATTCGTCCACGATGTAAGCAGTACCATTAGAGCACTCAATAGGATCGCCCGCCTTTGCAAGAATGTCATTGATTTCTCGATCTTCTGGCATATCCTTAGGTTCCTTGCTGTAATAAACGTGCTGAGTCCAGTCGTTCACACCATGCCAAGCGTTGTAATAGTCGGTGGATTTCAAAGAGTCTTGCCAGTGTTCATTGGCATTCTTGTTATAGTACAAGTCAGTCATGGCGAAGGTATTAGCATAGTGACGCGTCAAAGAGTCGCAAGTGCCAGCAGCACGATTGTCTTCTGAAGGATTGAACACCAAGAGGGATTCAGCCTTCTTGTAACGCTCTGCCCATGCCTTAGCCGTTGGCAAGATGGCAATAAAGAGAGAGTCCTCTTCGTAGAGCCTTGCATCGTGGTTCTTGAGCACCGTATTGTTCTTTTCCATATACTTGCTCACCCAAATCTTATTACCATCGGCATCCACACCACGACTGACAGACTTACTCTCAATCAGCGTGTCCTTATTGACTTTCTCGTCATAAAGATAAGCATAGAGTGACAGGGTGTCCTTGCCCACCTCTGGGTCCTCCTTGTACTGCTTGGCAATCATCTCGAAAAGATTGTAAGCATAAGGAGATGTGGCATCAATGACATGGAGAATACCATTCTGGCATGAAATATTGTTCTTTTGTTCGTCAATCTTGGAGTGACCGAACATGCCGTCAGCCGTCATCGTGCCTCTCTTCTTGTTCAACAGACTGAAAGACTGGTCTTTCGGAGTGAGAGACAATGAATAAAGCGCCACATGGTTCTTGATGAAATCATTGACCACTTCGGCTGAATCTGCCACTCTCTCGCCATTCGAACCCACATAGTCAGAAAGGTCGAATGTGCCGTCAGCAGGTGCCCAAATAGTGTATGTATTGTCGGAAGAAAGTTCACGAGAGAACCCATACGCCTTGACGACCTGGGCGAAATCGGGTGCAGTCTCTTCCAGAGCCTGCATCGTTGTGCCATTGAATTTGAGGGTTGACAGTCCTGCATTGTAGTGATCGTCCCATGTGTCTGTACATGAGTACATCGCAACGAGACCTGCTGCTACCGCAAATCCGACACGGAATGTATTTTTGATATTATTCATATTCTTTCTTTTATTGTCAGCCTCCCTTGCCCGAAGTGGGCAAGGTGGGCTGAATAGTTATTTACCAAGTAGGTTCTGCGAAATATTCATTGTTATAAACAGAACTTGGACAAAGTTCGATAAAGTCGAAGTTCAACTCATTGTTCTCAGACTCCATCTTCTGCTGTATTCTCAAGAAGTGGTCGGACTTGCCATCGGTTGTGAAGGTGCCAATCACCTTACGGATGGTGTTGTTCTGAGCACGCATGGTGGCTGAACCTGCATCGAAACTGCTGCGCCATCCACAGTGATAACACTTCGGACCCTTCATCCAACCAATATTGTGAATTGCCTTGTCAAATGCCGTGATGGCATCGTCATCACCCAAGTCTGTATCGTTCTTCCATCCGAACAGTGCTTCTCCACCTGGACGCATGTCAAATGGAATGCCCTGAGGCTCACCGTCGATGTAATATTGTACGATACCACGAGTGTCGAAGCCCACACAGGTCATCATACGAACCTCGTATGTACCGGCTGGCACTGCAGGCAACTTCAAGGTGAAGTCATAACGTCCCTTGAAGATCACCTCATCACCCTCGTATGACCAGAACCAAAGTGAACGGCCACGCACATGCATGTGGGTGTTGGCTGTCATGTCGAAGTTACGTGCATAACCTGGCTTGAAGCCGACACTTCGGTTGTTGTTGTCCGAAGGGTTGTTGGTGTTCTTAGCACCATCATACTTCTTGTTGCCGCCCCAAGTGTGGCCACGTGCCACCTCACCGTCTGTCAACTTCGTCATGAAGTCTGGGGACAAAGTTGTACAGTCAAGGCGGATGACGTCATTCATGACGATTTCCTGCATGTTGCGGTCGTATGCCACCACGTCATCAATGTAATGATACATACCATTCAACGCTGTCGTGGTTCTCTTGTACTCCTTAGGTGTGGCAATCTTTGCGCCACGGTAATAACCACCACGCTCATCCGCATGGTGACGAACACCACGACGGTTGATATACAAACCAACTTGAGGGCCGTTTGGGAAGGAGAACTTCATCAAAGACTGAGGCATCAAGGTGCCGTACCAGTCGCAGATGTCGTACTTCATACGGTTGAAGTTGTTCGGCAAGTCGTTGTTATCCATAGAAGTCAAACTGTAATAATCACCATAGCGGTCGATTACATGATAAGAGATGAAGCGGTTGAGCGCATTCTTACGGTCGGTCAGATCATCCCTGTCTGCATCTTCTGGATACATGGGGTCATAGAGTTGGTGAGCCAAATACTCCAAGGAACTGGGATCTGTCTTACCCAACAGCGTGGTGACACCATATTTTTCCTGCAAGATAGAGTCTGGGCACATGAAGACGGTATAGTTGAAATAACGCTTCACGGGATATGCCACGTTGTCATACTCACCGCCACTACCATCCAAGTGTTTGGCTGTAGGAATACACAATTTGGTGTTGGTCCAAGTACAAGAGTCGATACGATCCTTGTCGTTAGCCCATCCATAAGTGTCATCCACATAGTGATCCTGAAGAGTGTCGAGGATACCTGTCACCTCAAATGCCTGACCATAGAGCAAACAAGTTGAATCACTCATGATCACAGTGCCAATCAGGTCGTTGCTGGAACCCACGATGGTGCTCACGGTGTGTACCACACCATTCGACACAGAGTCATCGGCATGAATCACCTGAGAATTCTGATTGATGTACATTGCCAAAACTGAGTCTTGTTTCTGTGCATCCCATTCCTGATAGGATTTCACACTGACAATGTGCTCCAACATGTTAGACTTAGGATACTGGCCATCATTGAAGTCTGTCGTGAAATAGGCTGCCTCGATAATCGAGTTCAGTGCGATGGTATCGCAATCCTCAATGGAGAGTTCGTCAACAGAAGCGAGTCCACGCTCTGCCAGATATTTCTCCACCGCTGCATTGGTGGGAGCGAAGACTGTGTAAGAGCCATACGTTCCCAGCATGTCAACGAGATGGAGTTCATACTCACCTCTTGCACGCTCCAAAATCTTCAAATATTCAGAATACTGCTCACGACTCCTCAGATAGTCAGCAGCATACTCTCTTGACTGAGTATAGTAGTTTTCCACACCAGGATCATCTTTACAGCTCACCACCGCTACCTGAATGGCAGAAACTACAAATAGGGCAATTGCCCAGAATTTAATTCCTGATAATCTCATAACTTACTGTTTTTTATTTTCATCTTCATCCAAATAACTTTCGTTCTGGACAAGAGCTGGATTAATTTTCATTTCTTTCCTTGCCACAGGCATATACATGAAGCCCATCTGGATCAACTTGATTGCCACGGCAGGACCTGCCTCACTATACTTCGTCGCCAAATTCTGACGCATCTCCTGTGTATTGCCGGCACGACGCGATGCACGAACCAAGTCATAGAAACGCTTGCCCTCGAAGAGGAACTCACGTCTGCGCTCATTCATCAAGAGTTTGTGGTAACCGTCATAAGTTTCTGGTTGCACTGGGGCATACTGCTTCTTTGTCTGAACAACAGGATTCGAGCGGCGGTAAACGGCTGAAATCAGGTTGAAAGCATCAAGTTTCAACTCGTCTGGAGTTGTCAATGAGTTACCACGCACAAGCACTGAAGCCTTGCGCATCTTTGCTTCATTAGACTCGCCGCCATTTTGCGTTGCATCAGCATTGTCAGCGTCATCCTGCTGTTCCTCATCTGCCTCCTGCTCACCCTCTTGCGCCTCCTTATCGGCTGCATCCATATTGAAAGCCAACTCAATCTCAGCCTCAGCACGGAACAACATGATTTCAGTCAGACGATAAAGAATCCAGTTGGGGCGGAACACATTATCATAAGGAAGAGAAGCACGAGGAGCCACGTAGGTTGAACCTACACGACCGTATTCAGTAGAAGATGACATACCTGCCCGACTCGTTCCAACCACATACTTGTAGATGCTGGACACTCCACTCTCTTCATTGTAGTAGAAGGAAGCAATACTACGGTAGTCAGATGGTACCGAGAACAATCTTGAATCTGAATAAGTGTCGGTAGTCGAAGGCTTGCTTTCAAACAAACTTTCAGCAGCCTTCACCCATTGAGAACGAGAACTCGTTCCATACATTTGCTCAATAACATGGTTGTGACCATTAATATCATACGAACGATTCGCAACCTTGTTGTGATATGTTATTTCAAAGAGTGTCTCAAAAGAAGCACCATCACCAAAGATTGCATTGGTGGCAGCAGGACCAGTCTCGTTGTGGCCAACAGAAATTTCCTCAGCCAACAATGGATATCCATAGTCCTTGTACACTTCCTGATCTATATCCTCCTTGGCATCACCTTCGTCATAGCGCTGCATCTTATAATTGAGAATCCAGTCACAGCAGTCGATACACTTTCTGTAGTAATCGTTCTGTTCTGCCTTACTGAGTTTATAATCTGACGCACGCCACAAATAGAGTTCTGCCAACAAAGCATACATGGCAGGACGTGTCACTTTACCAGTGTTCGTGGTATTGTCAATGCCTGACTTCAAGGTCTGGTTGTTGTTACGAAGCGGAGCGTAGTCCTTGCATGACTCGATGTCAGCAATCAGTGTATCCAACACCGCTTCGAACTTAGTCTGAGGCAGACGATAAGTCTGCGTGTCATCCAAAGAAGGTTCCAATGTGAAAGGAACGTCCCTAAAAGTCTTGATGAGTGTCAGGTAACAATAGTCACGGATGAAAGAGCATTCAGCCTTGTTGACACGATAGTCGGACTCCGTGTAGTTGGGGTCCTTCTTCATCACCTGAGGTGCCTCATACATAGCAATGTTACAATAGTTGATGACCTTATAGAGTGAACTCCAATCGCAGAACTGATTGGTGGTCTTCACACTTCCCTTGAGCAAGAATCTCAAATCGTCAGACTGGCTCTGACCTGCCTGCACATTGTCGGAACGGCATTCGCCCCAAACCGCCAAACGGGTCAAAACATCTTGCGAACTAAAGGCTCCGTAGCAAGCGGTCACCACGCTCTCCACATCATCTTTGTTGGTCCAGAAGTTCTCATAGACCACCTCGTTGAGGGGGAGCAGGTCGATGTCGCAGGAACTGAAGCCAAATCCTGTAGCAACCAATGCGACAGCCGATAATATTCTATTTTTTATTTTTTTCATGACTTTAAGCCCTTTTATTAGAATGAAACATTAATACCGAATTGGAACGAACGTGAACGCGGGTTCGTGTCACCATCATACGCTGCCCTATACCCACCTGCACCGTGCTCTGGATCAAGACCTGAGTACTTGGTGAGGCAGAATGCATTGTTGAGCAGCAAGTTCAAACGCAGTGAACTCAAGCCCCACTTCTTCAACAGTTTAGGATCAAACGAATAGGACAATTGTGCATAGTTCAGACGGAGGAAAGAAGCATCTTCCACGAATCGGTCAGAACCCAGATAGTTGTAAGTGTCGAACTGAGTTTTTGTTGTGGCTGCACGTGGCAGAGGTGCAACATCACCTTCGTTGTGCCAACGCCAGTTCACTGCAATCGACTGGTTGTTGTTGTTAGACATGTTCTCCAAGTCCGCGCGGGCAGTATTGATTACCTTGAAACCTGTACGGAAGTTGAATTGGAGGTTGAGATCCCATCTCTTATAGTGGAATTTGGTACCAAAACCACCCGTAATCTTAGGCAGTGAAGAGCCCAGATAGACGATATCCAATTCATTGATCTGACCATCGTGGTTGATGTCCTCATAGATAGCATCACCACCCACAAATGCGTACTGGTTAGTTCCGCCATAGTTGAAGTACATCATCTTAGGAGCACCTGTCGAGTCAAAGATAGGCTCTCCCTTCGCGTTGCGCACCACTGGAGAGTTTGGACCACTCAGTCCTTCCACCTCTTCGTCAGAGTACTCAGAGTATGCATAAACGCCCTTATAGCGGAAACCGTAGATAGAGTTCAACGGGTTATTGAGTTGAACACGAGAAAGATATTGTTTATTCTGATAATTGAACTCTTCGTTCAAACCATCCAAAAGGGTTGCATCCATTGACAGCACACGGTTGCGGTTATTAGCGAAAGACACATTAAAGTCCATCGAGAAGTCGCCAGCCCTAACAATGCCATTACCGTTGATGTTGAACTCCCATCCCTTATTGCTCATCGAGCCGTCATTATACCAACTCAGGCCGGTGTAACCAGAAGATGATGGAATACCAAAATTTTGCTGCAACAAATCAGTCGTCTTAGAAGTGTAGATATCAACGTTTGCATCAATAGTTCTTCTATGGCTTTCATCCAGATAGAAACCGAAGTCGAAACCAACCTGGAAGGAGTTTTTCTTCTCATATCTCAGACCTGCCAGACGGATATTGTTTGGAGTAACGGATGAAGCACCCATATAACCAGGGCCGGAACCATACTTAGAACGCCAGAGGTCACCACCCGGAGCACGACCAGAATAACCCCATGATGGACGGATTGACAACATGGAGAGCCATTTCACTTTTTCCATGAATGGTTCCTTGCTGATGTTCCAACGACCTGACAATGCAGGGAAGAAACCCCATGGACGATCTGGTCCAAAGGCTGTTGTACAGTCACCACGAAGCACACCAGTAACACTATAACGACCCTTGTAAGAGTAGTGAGCCTGGAAAGTCAAGTTCTGGCTCTTTGAATGACCTGCACCTGAACCGTAACTACTAATGACACCACCTGCAAGAGTTGATGTGATATCACCCGTTGTTGGCAACATGCGCTTACCGGTATTTTGGCTTGAACTATTGCCCTGTCCATAATCATAGCGTCCCATCACCATCAGAGAGTGACCTTCCTTATTGAAGTGAGGCGTATAGGTCAACGTGTGACGAGTGGACATGTTGTGGCTCTTCGAACTGCTTGCTGATGCAGTGTTATAATTATCAGAGAACATCGTGCTGGAAGAGAGCCATCCTGGCACATAACTGCTGTTGTCACCATTACTGATTGAGAAAAGAATTTGTCCTTCATAACGCAACTGATGCTGGTCTGGCTGCGTGCCCAAGATGTCATACTGGAAAATGAACTCCGGACGGAGGTTCAAATCAGTTGTTTTCTGTGATGAATTGTATGCTTTAGCCACAGGGTTCACCATATCATACTGATCTTTCAAATAAGTACTTGCTGCATATACACCAGTCTGGCGAGTAATCCAATAGTTCATCGTATAGAACTCTGACAGGTCGTTGCCATTGGCATCCTCACGATAGATTGAGAGGTTTGGCATCTTGCGCTGAGCAACACCGATAGCATCTCCTGTGTTATGGAGGTCACGATTGGTGTAGTTGAAGTCGAAGTTCGTACGCACCTTGATACGGTCTGACACATTGTAGTCAAGTGCCACACGGGTCGTGAAGCGGTCCATACCCTGCTTGATGACGTAGTTGGACTGTGTATCATAACCACCAGAAATACGGAAGGTAGCCTTCTCACCACCACCGCTGATGTTGATACTGTGAGACTGCTGCACACCAAACTGTGTCACGGCATCGACCCAGTCGGTGTTATCATTATACATATTATATTCAGACCATTCTGGTGCATAAGCAATTTCTGGAATGAAATTGTCAGAAGACTTATCAGCGAAACTTGACTCCTGACGAGGATTGAAGTATGCCTCTTTCATGTACATGGTGTAGTCGTCACCATTGAGCAACTTGTAACGCTTGTAGATCCAGTTACCAGTCAGACGATAGTTGTAACTAACCCTTGTCTTGCCTCTGGTACCACGCTTCGTCTTGATTTCAATGACACCGTTTGCACCCTTCGAACCCCAAATGGTCTGTGCGGCAGCATCCTTGAGCACTGTGATGCTCTCGATATCGTCAGGGTTTACCTGCAGGAGTTCTGCGAAACGTTCGTCGTTGGCATTTTCAAAGTCGAAACTCTCATCCACTGTGATGGGATTACCATTCACTACGACCAATGGGTTCTGGTTACCGTGAATTGTGGAAACACCACGCAGACGGATGGTTGTACCAGCACCAAGGTCACCAGAGTTGGCAACGATATCAAGACCTGCGACACGTCCTTGAAGGGCTTCATCAACAGATGTGATACCGACACCTTCAAACTCTTTCATGTCGATGGTCTGAGATGCTGTGGCAATCTGATCCATCGGGATGGCAAGACCTGTGCTCTGGCTTTTTCGTACAGCCGTGACAGTGACTTCCTTGATGGTCGTATTGCTCTTGAGGACAATCTTTCCGAAAGCCCTCTTATTGATGGGCAATTCGACTGTTTGACAACCAATGTAAGAAATACGGATTTTATCCTTAGGATTCTTTATTGCAAAAGAGAAGTTACCGTTGATATCGGTAGTTCCATGAGCGACAATACGATTGTTGTGGTCAATTTCCACCACGTTACACATCATCAAAGGGTCGAAATCATCCCATACTTGACCGCTGATAATGTCGCCCGCTTTCACCTGCGCACTTGCCTGAATGCAGAAGCACGCTAAAAGCATGAGGATTGATATTATTTTTTTCATATTCTGGACTTATTATTCTGAAGTAAGTGGCTTATAAGTATAGGTGAACTGAGTTGGTATCTCGTTACCCTTTGAATCAAAGTGTGCACCATCGGCAAAAATCAGCGGATCCTCAATGCCATGTACGACAACGAATGAAGAGTTGTTCATTCTCACACTGTTAGGATTCTTAATGGCGCTTCCGCTCTCAAACCAGTATTCACGTGCCATCAGGTTGTAAGCACCTTCATCGGTCACGACTTTAGTCTGATGTCCGCCCAAGAACGCTCCGTTCTTGTCATATCCGTTGCGGCAGTCGGTCACATACATCTGACCACCTTTCACCTGGACACTCAGTTTGTAAGGACGTCCTGGAGAATACTTACCACCCCATGATTCTTCACCTGTTGTCTCATCCACCTGAGTGGCCTTGATGAGTTCAGTCTTTGCAGTTTCGAAAGAACCCACAGTATCCACGTCAACAAAAATGGCGTTGTCCTGAATGTGGTACTTCACAAAGTCGAGCATGACTTCACGGATGGAGTCTGCACGAGACTTCAGTCTTTCGTCTGTTGGAGAAGAGGATGTAATGCCCATTTCCTCGTCATACAGTTCGGCGTCCTCAAGGTCCTGAAGTGTTGGAAGACCTGCTGCGTACGCCTTCTGCATCGCCGCGTTGGTTGGAGCATATACTGTGTAGTGGTAGTTGTTCAGAAGATATGTTGCCTTATTGGTGGTTGCGTCCTCAGAACCAATCAGGCCTGGTTCCTTGAGGTTGAAGAGGTTACCAAAGGTCTGGTCTGCGGCTTGCCACTTGTTCTTGGAGTTGGTCTTGCTAATCGCGCATGCCTCAACAATGCCGAAGAATTCTTTAAAGATGGAGTCACCCTTCACCACTGCATCATGCAGAGTCTTGGCTACAGAATTAGGAGTACCCATCACGATGCCATCCGTTGCAATAGTGATACCATTGCGGATGTCTTCGCCATCGTATGCCTCAACAGTATGAAGCGGCTGGCCAATCACGTCTTGATAAGAACCTGAAACTTCATAGTTCTTGGCGCCTTTCTTTTCCACTTTCACGAAATTGCGACCCTTAGTCTTATAATATTTCTTGCCTTCGCGATAAGGCTCCACGATGATCATATTGTCGAGCATGTCTTCCATACGGTTCTTGAGGATACCATTGGAAATACCGCCTCTGATGTGAGTGGCTGTACCCCTCTTGGTGAAGGTGCCATCACCATTGTCGTCACACTCATAGACGTCTGCATAGAGTTGCAATTTCTCGTCAAGTTTGAACTCCCACATTCTCTTCACAGTCTGTCCGTAAGAAACTGGGTCGATATAAGTCAAAAGACCATCGTTTGTCGGGAGCAGGAAAATGAATCGAGACACCATTGAGTTGAGGTAGTAGTTGTAGTTCATCGGAGTGATGACATTGTCCATCACAGTGAAGCGTGACTTGTCAATCACTGCAGGGAACAACACTGAAGAATAGGATGCAGGTGCAAACACTTTATTGGTCAAGAACACGAGACCATTGCAGCCGAGGAACACGCTGTCCACATCTTCTTTAGTGATACCGATAGGTTCGTTGGCATCGTTGAGCACTGCATCGAACTTGGAAGGAACAGATGAAGTGAATGCCTGAATCTGGTTTACACGAACCAAGTCGTCAAGTACAGAACTTGGCGTATTTTCGATTGTACCATAGTACTTCTCAATCACACCACCATTCCACCATTGTCGGATAGCCTCGTCGGATGGAACCAACATGATGGCAAAGTCTTCCATCATAGGCTGACGGTCGTTGGCGATTTCTGGAATATAGCCATTCCATCCCGGGTCGAACTTCAAAGCACCATCAAATGTGTTTCCGTTCTTGTCATACATGAACGGTGTGCTGGTTGCCATGGTAGAACCGAAGGAACGATCGGAAAAGTAACGCTTCACGAAGACAGTGTCGAAATCAGTACCTTTGTTCAAGTTGTAGGTCTCACGCAAATTGATAGAGTCCTTTGGTGCAGCAAAACGCTCGATAATGCTGCTGAAGATGGACATCTTCGGACTCTTGCGGATGATTTCAGACATGTTGTCCAGCGGAACAAGCACCTTATCCACCTGATGAACGAATCCGTTCTTACAGAAGATGTTGGAGTTCGTCACACGAGAGTTGTTGACATAGATGTCGTCGGAATGGAAAGTTCCCTCCGGCTGGTTGTAGATAAAGTCAATGTCGGTGAAACTGAGTTGGTTCGAAGTCACGAACTTACCCGTGAAGTGAAGCATAGGTGCCGGATTCGATGCGTCCGTGAACAAGACGATAGAATCGCGGTTAGCACGCAACTCGTTGAAGTAAGGGTTGTTTGGCAGAATACCCCTGTCATCGTCAGTCGCGATGTACATCACAGAGTCGAGCAACGACATGGATGTGGCACGACGACAAACCTCACCTTTCGCTGGACGTCCTGTACCTGGAGCCTGAGCCGATGAAAGCATCGTGGTCGAGTACGGGTTGTCAATCATTGACGTGTTGAGCAAAAGTTTCTTCTGCGCCAAAGAGAGGTCTTCGTATTTCTTAACCCCCCAGTCATTTTTCGCATAGAACTTTGCGAACGCATCATCGTCAGCGATGAACATTGTTTTACTACCGGTCTTGGAAAGAATCTCTGCCTGTCCAAGATCGTCAATCAGATGCAGATAGTTTGTAAAATTACCCTTGTTCTTCATGTAACCATAGATGTTGTCCAAACCTGAAGGTTGGTCTTCATCCAAGTCGTAACGGTCAGAACATGAGAAAATTCCCAAACCTGCAACACACAGCGCACCTCCTACCAAGAGGTGTCTGCACAGTTTTTTCCTCTGAAAGTTATACAACATAATATTAATTAGAATAGATTATTTGTCCTTCTAAATTGGAAAGTTTTAGCAAAAAGTATTATTCAATTCTTAGCTATTCGATTCCCGTGGTCATATTTGGCCAAATTCCCACGTAAACCACATAACTTTTGCAAAGGAACAACTTTTTCGAGAGATAAACAAAAAAAAAATTAAAAGAATTGCAATAAAACTTAATTTTAACAATTCCGTTCCACTTTTGAGCCAATTTTGGTTAATTTTGAGTGGAAAACAGTGAAAAAAGTGAAATCTCACCATGAAAAGGCACGATTCTGGAACGAGTCATAGACACAGAATTGGAACAAAAGAAACAAGGGGAAGGATTGATAATAACGTCAGTTCGACATGACCACCTAAAACTTACACGAACAACCCCAAAATCGACATCGTCGACATCGGTTTGCCGACATCGTCGACATCGATGCACCGATGTCGACGATGTCGATTTTGAGGTTGTGGAAGAGGCAATCAAAAAGGGGCTACGCCGTCAAGACATAGCCCCTTTTTGATGGGTGTATATTGTTTACCTGTAGGTGTGTAGGTTTACTTGAACCAAACTTTCCTGCCATTCACAATGTAGAATCCACGGGAAGGATTTGTGACAGGACGTCCCATAAGGTCGAAGATGGTTTGCTGCATCGGGCTTTCCGATTCGGCATCTGCATGAGCAGGCAAGTCTTCTATGCCCACCACGGTTCCTGCATCAAAGACATTGACACGGTTGAGTTGCGTGTTCAATCCCTTCACATCATCGGTGGAAAGTTCACGGTTGTATATCATAAGGTCGTCAAAAGAGGCCTCTGCCGAGCCCCAGAAGGAACCGAGTCCGAGGAAGAAGTACTTGGCTGATGTCACAAAATCGAGCACCTTACCTCTGTCAAAGGCATCAGCAGCGACACTGCCAGCATAAGCCATCTGGAAATCGTAGTAGGGATTGCCATCAAGATAAAGCCGATAGCCGTTTACCTTCGAATAGGTAAAAGTGACAAGATGCCATTCCCCTGCCGCGATACGGTTGACCACTTTATAGGCACCTGTGGGATGAGCATCGTTCTTTTCGGGATAGTTGATGTCAAACCAATTGCCTGCATTGTCGTTGAAACCAACATAACTGTTGCCCGTAAGGTAGAGGCGGGCTCCATCAGCAGTGGCGGAAGTGCTGTTGAAGAATCCCCATAACGCATCATAATAGTTGGCACCATCGGCACGCTTCACCCAAAGACTGACGGTAAAGGCGTCAAGAGCGGTCTGCCCTGCCAGCGGATTGGGAATGCGGGAATAACTATTGTAACCTCTGGCACCGAAATACTGATGCACCACTTGACCGAAACGGGATGGGTCTGACTCAAGTGTCGGCGAGGATGTGGCAGAATTGGAATGTCCATAAGTAACGCGCTCCTCAGCATTGAACAGATTGCAAGTGGGGGTATCGTCGAAGTTGTAATAAGCCAAAAGCCCAGTCGTCTGGTCACCCGGAACTGGGACTTTCGGGGCAAGGGCTGTGGCAGAATACTCCTCTGTCCAATAGTAGTTGCCACATTCCATTCGTGCGGTCATCGTAAAAGGGGTGTCTTCGGTTGGAGCATCATATTTGCCAGTATTGGAGAACACTTGAGGATTGGAGGATGTCCAACTGAGTGTCACATTCTCTTCGGGGGTAAAGACGATGTCCTTATTGGTGGAGATGTTAGAGAACAGGGACTTTTTCAGATAGGTGCCACCATATTTCTTGTAGTTTTGAGCCAAAGCGTATTGCGGCTGCAACTTATATCCCCAACATGGGACACCCGTATTGCTCACAGCGGTGAAGCAGAGTGTGGTGGCAGTGGCGCCTTCGAGTGTCTGTTCGACCACAACGCCATGATAGGTGACAGAACCGAGACGAATCTGAATATAGGATTTTCCCTCGGCAGTGTAGAACCATGAGCCAGAATAGTCACCCGTCACTTTTCCATCTGCCGTCAAGTGAATGACAGCAGGAGTGACCTCCTTCATGCTGGAGTGATCAAGTTTGTAAGGATGGACGACAACATGATAATCGCCTTCCACATCAACAGCAGTCCAAGGCTGAGTAGTGGCAATTATTTCGTCGGTGGTTTCCTCTCCATTGAATTGGAATGGAGCAGTACATAGCCATCCCTGACTGTTGAGGTAGAGTTGATAGGCACGCACTTGATGGCCAGCGGTCCCATCATTGAATTTGGTGTGACAGACGAGGAATGTACGGCCTTTGTCATCTTGGCATGCAGAGTTATGCCCCTGAGCGCACTCCCCTACAGTCATCAGCCCCCAGTGATTCATCGCGCCAATCAGTTTCATTCCTTTATTTGTTACGGCTTTAGCACCAAAATTGAGTTGGTAGGAGGTGTAAGTTGCAAGATTACCAGATGCATCTTTATAGGGGCCATCAGGCTTTTCTGAACGGAAAACACGCATTTCATATCCGCCGTCGGGAGCAAATCCGCCATAACTCATGAAAAGGTAATAGTAGCTACCAATGTGTTGGATGTAGGGACCTTCACCACTGACATAGCAACCACCAGCTATCAACTTGCCAAAATAGGGATCGCTAGTGTATCCTGTGAAAGATGCACGATTAGGGGCTGTACCCGCATAAGTGATGGAAGGATAGGTGTAGGTATAGTCGCGAAGTCCTGTATTCTTATCAAGTTTGAGCATGAAAATACCACCCGACCAAGAACCATAGGCAAGCCAAAGTTCACCTTCTTCATCGAAGAAAACGCATGGATCAATACAATTAGGCCACAAATTGCCCCAGGCATTGGTCTTATAACGAGAAGGGAGCGAAGACTGTGTACCCAAAACCACCTCCAAATCGGTATCCTTATAGTTCACACTCTTGCCCGAGCGTGTCTGCCCATCGAAACCACCAAAGACAATAGGGGCCTCGTAAATGAAAGGTCCAGTAGGGCTATCGCTGGTCAGCAGAATCACAACAGAAGCCCAATAGTCACCATTGATACTGAGGTACAGACACCATTTACCCATGTGGGGATTATAAATGATGTCAGGAGCCCACTGACAACCGGACACCCAAGCTGCCTCGGTCACGGGAGCTGTCCGTTCACCGACAGAGATGCCCGCATAGGTGGAAGCAAACGCAGAAGCATCATAACTGCCAAGGGTCACACTTTCCGGTTCCGTCTTACCTGGAAGACAACGCTTCACGATATGAACAGGATTCTTTTTGAATGCCTTATTGGCATCTTTCGACTCATACCCTCCTTGATAATAGCGAGTGATGTCGCCATAAGTCTTAAAATCTTGGGTCTTGACACCATAATAATGCGAACCATAGATATAGAATGTCTGTGTGGTTGCATCCCACACAACCGAAGGGTCATGGACACTTTTCCAATTGCGTGACTGGGTTTTGTAAAGAGTATTCAACTCGGTTGTTGTCAGTTCTTTCATTTCAGACTGGGCATTCAGAGCCATACAAAGTCCGAAAACCATGGAGATTGTCAGTAAAAGCTTTTTCATAAACAGGTTGTTAAAAATTTGCGGCAAACTTACGAAAAAACTTTCATGCTACAAAAAAAATCGCTCACATTGTCACAAAAGCAGCAAAAAAAAGACCGCACACGAATTCGTATGCGGTCTGCAAGATATGAATTGTTGGCAATAATTTACTCTGCGGATGTTTCAGTTGCAGTAGTTTCCGCTGCTGGAGCCTCTGCGGCTTCTTCCTTTGTTTCCTCAGCAGGAGCCGCTGGTGCCTCTGCCTTTGGAGCCGACTTACGAGAACGACGAGTACGAGTCTTCTTAGCCTCAGTCTTAGCCATATTCTCATCGAAGTCAACCAGCTCAATGAATGCCATTTCTGCATCATCGGAGGGGCGACGACCCAACTTGATAATACGAGTGTAGCCACCAGGACGATCAGCCACCTTTGTTGCAACGATGCTGAAAAGTTCTGTGATAGCATACTTGTTCTGGAGGTAACTGAAGACAACGCGACGAGAAGCGGTAGTATCCTCCTTTGACTTTGTAATCAGTGGCTCAACATATACCCGAAGAGCCTTTGCCTTTGGAAGGGTCGTGGTGATTCTCTTGTGCATGATAAGCGAGATTGCCATGTTGGCAAGCATTGCCTTGCGGTGAGAATGCTTACGACCAAGGTGGTTAAATTTCTTATTGTGTCTCATTTTTTGATTAGTCTTTGTCTAATTTATACTTGGAAATATCTGTTCCGAACGAAAGGTTCAAGCTCTCAAGCAAGTCGTCAAGCTCTGTGAGTGACTTCTTACCAAAGTTGCGGAACTTAAGCAAATCTGTCTTGTTGTATTGCACAAGGTCGCCGAGGGTCTCCACTTCCGCAGCCTTCAAACAGTTGAGGGCACGGACTGAAAGATCCATATCGACAAGTTTGGTCTTCAGCAACTGGCGCATACGCAGCACCTCTTCATCAAATTCCTCATTGCTATCGAAATCAGCATTCTCCAAAGTAATCTTTTCATCGGAGAACAACATGAGATGATAAATGAGAATCTTGGATGCCTCCTTGAGGGCCTCTTTAGGATGAATGGAACCGTCGGTGGTTATTTCAAGCACCAACTTCTCATAGTCGGTCTTCTGTGCCACACGATAATTCTCGACTGCGAACTTGACGTTGCGGATAGGAGTGTAGATGGAGTCAATAGCGATGTCGTTGATTTCTTTACAGAACTCACGATTCTCGTCAGCAGGAACGTAGCCACGTCCCTTGTTGATGCTCAACTCTAACTCCAATGTTGCCTGAGGATCCAAATGACAAATTACCAAATCTGGATTTAACACTCCAAATCCATTGAGGCTCTTGTTGATATCTCCAGCCTTAAACTCGGTTGAATTCTCGATGGTAATTGAAACTCTTTCTGAGTCACAACCATCAGCGATTTGCTTGAATCGAACTTGTTTCAAATTCAAGATAATGTTGGTGACATCTTCTTTTACACCTGGAATGGTAGAGAACTCATGCTCAACACCGGTAATGCGAATCGTATTGATAGCATAACCTTCAAGTGAAGAAAGAAGAATGCGACGGAGTGGATTACCAATAGTAATACCATAGCCTGGTTCCAAAGGACGGAATTCGAACTTTCCGTACTTGTCATCAGCCTCCAACATTACGACTTTTTCTGGTTTTTGAAATGCTAATATCGCCATTTGATTATATTTTATTATTTAGAGTACAACTCGACAATCATCTGCTCCTTGATATTCTCAGGAATGTCTGCACGCTCAGGCATGTGGAGGAACTTACCACCCTTCACGTTCTCATCCCATTCAATCCATGGGTACTTGCTGTGGTTGAATCCTGCAAGAGCTGCATCAATCACCTCAAGACTCTTGGCTTTCTCGCGGACAGCAACAATCTGGCCAGGACGAACAGAATAAGAAGGAATGTTCACCACCTGACCATCAACAACGATGTGCTTGTGGCTCACAAGTTGACGTGCTGCAGCACGAGTGGGAGCAATGCCAAGACGGAACACCACGTTATCAAGACGAGACTCCAAAAGTTGAAGGAGAATCTCACCTGTTACGCCAGACTTCTTTGAAGCCTTCTCGAACAGGTTACGGAACTGGCGCTCAAGCACACCGTATGTGTACTTTGCCTTCTGCTTCTCGGCAAGCATGAGACCGTACTCGGAAGACTTTTTGCGACGGTTGTTACCATGCTGGCCTGGAGCATAATTCTTTTTAGACAAAACTTTGTCTGGTCCAAAGATTGCCTCACCAAAACGGCGAGCAATTCTTGATTTTGGTCCAATATATCTAGCCATATATTTTCTTAATGTTTAATGCCATACAGTTCTCAGCAGCAGCCGCAGAAAGGAAAGATGCGACAAAACGAACTCGTTGGCAAATGACCTAATTGTGTAATGATTAAACTCTTCTTCTCTTTGGAGGACGGCATCCGTTGTGTGGAAGTGGAGTAACGTCAATAATCTCTGTCACCTCAATTCCTGCCGCATGGCAACCACGCACAGCGGCTTCACGGCCATTGCCTGGACCCTTGATGTAAGCTTTCACCTTGCGGAGACCGAGGTCGAAAGCCACCTTGGCACAATCCTGCGCTGCCATCTGGGCAGCATAGGGAGTATTCTTCTTTGAGCCACGGAAACCCATCTTACCGGCCGCTGACCAAGAGATAACATTACCTTCACTGTTAGCCAAAGTAACAATGATGTTGTTGAAAGAAGAGTGTACATGAAGTTGACCTTCAGCGGTAACTTTGACATTTCTCTTCTTTGCAGAAGATGTTTTCTTTGCCATATCTAATGATTATTTAGTAGCCTTTTTCTTATTTGCAACTGTTTTCTTCTTACCCTTGCGAGTACGCGCATTGTTCTTGGTACTCTGACCACGTACAGGAAGACCAAGACGATGACGGATGCCACGATAGCAACCGATGTCCATCAGGCGTTTGATGTTCAACTGAATCTCAGAACGGAGGTCACCCTCGACCTTATATTCGGCAGCGATCACTGCACGAATCTTACCAGCCTGTTCATCGTTCCAGTCCTTTACTTTAATGTCCTTATCTACGCCAGCCTTCTCGAGGATTTTACCAGCGCTGCTGCGTCCAATACCAAAAATGTATGTGAGCGCAATTTCGCCTCTCTTGTTTTGTGGGAGGTCTACACCTACAATTCTTATTGCCATATCTTACTTTAATTTCAATTTCTTACCAAAGAATTATCCCTGACGAGTCTTGAACTTAGGGTTCTTCTTGTTAATAACAAACAGGCGACCTTTGCGCCTTACGATTACGCAATCAGGTGTACGTTTCTTCAATGATGCTCTTGTTTTCATATTGTGATTTTTATTTATATCTGAATACTATTCGACCCTTGGACAAGTCATAAGGAGACATCTCCACGCGAATCTTATCGCCTGGCAGAATCTTAATGTAATGCATCCTCATCTTACCAGAGATGTGGGCGATAATCTCATGACCATTCTCCAATTCTACTCTAAACATTGCGTTTGACAATGCTTCGACAATAGTTCCATCTTGTTCGATAGCAGACTGTTTAGCCATACTTTATAAAGATTTTTCTCTTAATACTTTTTCTATTTCCTCAAACGACGACAGGATGTCAGCCTTTCCCTTCCTCACACAAATTGAATGTTCATAATGTGCTGCAGGTTTCTTGTCACGCGTCACTATACCCCAACGATCTTCCTGCATGTAAATGTCTTTGGCGCCCATGGCTATCATCGGTTCTATCGCGATACATAAGCCGTTTTTGAGCAACATTCCATTTCCCCGTCTGCCATAGTTCGGCACTTGAGGGTCTTCATGCATCTTCTTGCCAATTCCATGTCCCACAAACTCTCGGACTACGCCATAGCCTTGAGCCTCGCAATGGGTTTGGACAGCGTATGATATATCTCCCAACCGACGGCCGACGACAGCCTGTTCTATACCCTTGTAAAGGGCCTCCTTGGTCGTAGTCAACAGCTTTTGAACATCATCAGAGATCTTCCCCACCGCAAAAGTGTAGCATGAATCTCCACAATATCCGTTCAACTGCGTGCCACAGTCAATGGAAACAATATCACCCTCCTTCAACGGAGTTTCGTTTGGAATGCCGTGAACAACCTGATGGTTGACTGAGGTGCAGATGCTTGCAGGAAATGGACTTCCATATGGATTCGGGAATCCCAAGAAAGTCGGTATGGCACCGTGGTCACGAATATATGTGTCTGCAATTGCATCCAACTTCTTTGTCGTGACTCCTGGCTCAATTACTTTCGCCAGTTCTGCCAATGTTCGTCCTACAAGCAGGTTCGCTTCTCGGAGAAGTTCCACCTCCTCGTCTGTTTTCAGATACACCATCTTAAAAAGTAGTGCTTAATGTTCGCCACGGACACGCCCCGTGTCAAGCAGTCCGTCATAATGACGCATCATCAGGTGCGACTCAATCTGCATCAGTGTGTCAAGAACAACACCCACGAGAATGAGAAGGGAGGTGCCACCAAAGAAGGCAGCAAATTCTCTCTGCACACCAAAGATTCCTGCAAAGGCTGGAAGGATAGCAATCAAAGCCAAGAACAAAGAGCCAGGGAAGGTAATGTGAGACATAATCTTATCGATATAGTCCGCTGTATCCTTACCAGGCTTGATTCCTGGGATGAAACCATTATTCCTTTTCATGTCTTCTGCCATCTGCACAGGGTTGATAGTGATTGCTGTGTACAAATATGTAAACAGAATAATCAAAATAGCAAAGATGAGGTTGTACATGAAGCTATTGTTATCTATCAACTGATTGACCACTGGATTCAGTTTGCTACCAGAGAACTGCGCCAAGGTGACAGGAATAAACATGATGGCCTGAGCAAAGATAATAGGCATCACATTTGCAGCGTAGGGCTTCAGAGGGATGTACTGACGCGCTCCTCCTATCTGGCGTGCTCCTGCAATCTTCTTAGCATAGTTGACAGGAACTTGACGCACACCCTGAACAAGAAGGATGGCAGCCGCAATCACAGCAAGGAACAGAACAATCTCAACAAGGAACATGACGAGACCGCCCTGACCAGCTGTAAGACGTGAACCAAACTCTTGAATGACAGCTGTCGGGAAACGTGCGATGATACCAATCATAATGATGATAGACACACCATTTCCGATACCCTTATCTGTGATTCTCTCACCCAACCAAAGAACGAACATGCTACCCGCAGCCAAAATGATGGTTGCATAAAGGAAGAATGTGGTCCAATCCAAAGATGAATAGAGAGCGGCACCTTGAGTTTGAGTCTGAAGGTTGATCAAATAGAAGACACCTTGAAAGACAAGAATTGGTACTGTCAAATAACGGGTGTACTGGCTCATCTTACGACGGCCGCTTTCTCCTTCGCGCTGCATCTTCTGGAAGTATGGAACAGCAATGCCCAACAACTGCATCACGATAGAAGCAGAGATGTAAGGCATGATTCCAAGCGCGAAGATAGAGGCTTGAGAAAAGGCGCCACCCGAGAACATATCAAGAAGTGACATCAAACCTCCCTCCGTTTGGTTCTTCAATCCCTGTAACGCCTCCGTGTCTATGCCAGGAAGCACCACATAGGAACCAAAACGGTAGATGGCAACAAACAACAGCGTGATGAGGATACGCTCACGCAAATCCTCAATACGCCAGATGTTTGCCAATGTCTTAACAAGCTTGATATTCTTAATATTATCAATTACCTTGCTCATTAGTTTAGAGTTTTACTGCGTTTCCTCCTTTGTCTTTGATTGCAGCCTCGGCTGTAGCAGAGAATGCATGAGCCTCCACATCAACCTTAACCGTCAATTCACCCTGACCAAGAACTTTAACAAGCTGGTTCTTGTTCACACGACCTGCGGCAATCAGCTCTTCGATTCCGATCTTTGTAAGGTTCTTCTCTTCTGCAAGTTTCTGGATGACTTCAAGGTTGACAGCCTTGTACTCAACGTGGTTGATGTTCTTGAAGCCGAACTTAGGAACACGACGCTGAAGTGGCATCTGACCACCCTCGAAACCAATCTTCTTCTTATAACCAGAACGTGCCTTAGCACCCTTATGACCGCGGGTTGAAGTACGACCTTTGCCAGAGCCATAGCCACGACCTACACGCTTGCTATTGTGAGTAGCGCCTGCAGCGGGTTGCAAATTATATAATTCCATTTCTAACCTGATTTTAATGTATTAATACGTTAGTCAATAACCTCAACAAGGTGTGCCACCTTGCGAATCATACCACGCAAAGATGGAGAATCCTCACGTTCAACGACCTTGTTAATCTTGCCCAGACCAAGAGATTCGAGTGTGCTCTTCTGATCCATTGGACGGCCAGCCTGGCCTTTAACTTGCTTAATCTTGATTGTTGCCATGATTGTTTCTCCTTATCCTTTGAATACTTTTGTCAAATTAACACCACGGTTCTGTGCCACAGTCTTGGCGTCACGCATGTTCGCAAGTGCCTCAATTGTTGCCTTCACAAGGTTGTGAGGGTTTGATGAACCCTTTGACTTTGCAAGCACGTCAGTGATACCAACACTCTCAAGCACAGCACGCATAGCGCCACCAGCCACAACTCCAGTACCTTCTGAAGCAGGCATGATGAGAACTCGTGCACCGCCAAACTTGGCATATGCCTCATGAGGAACAGTACCCTTCAGCACAGGAACCTTTACCAAATTCTTCTTTGCAGCCTCTACACCCTTTGCAATAGCCGCTGTAACTTCACCAGCCTTACCAAGACCATAGCCAATAACACCGTTACCATCACCTACAACAACGATGGCTGCGAATGTGAATGTACGACCACCCTTAGTAACCTTAGTAACACGATTAATAGCAACCAAGCGGTCTTTAAGCTCGGCATCGTTTTGTACTTTAACTCTATTTACCATAATCGTATTTAAAATTTAAGTCCAGCATTACGGGCAGCATCAGCTACCTTCTTAACTCTACCATGATACAAATAACCGTTACGGTCGAACACGACAGCCGTAATTCCAGCCTCAATGGCTTTCTTGGCTACCATCTCGCCAACCTTCTCAGCCTGCTCAGACTTGTTCATCTTCTCAAGGCCAAGTGATGATGCTGAAACCAAAGTCTTCTGCGCATCGTCATCGATTACCTGAACATAAATCTGCTTGTTACTTCTGAACACGCTCATTCGTGGGCGCTCAGCAGTACCAGAAATCTTATTGCGTACTCTATATTTAATTTTGATACGTCTTTCAATCTTTGTAATCATACTCTTGTCAATTTATTTATTTTGCACTTGCAGATTTACCAGACTTTCTTCTAATAACCTCGCCCTGGAAACGAATACCCTTGCCCTTGTATGGCTCAGGCTTACGGAATGAGCGAATCTTAGCACAAACGAGTCCAAGCAACTGCTTGTCACAAGACTCGAGCATGATAAGAGGATCCTGATTTCTCTCAGACTTCGTCTCGACCTTAATTTCCTTAGGAAGTTCGAAGATGATAGCATGAGAATATCCAAGTGCGAATTCAAGAACGTTGCCCTGATTTGAAACACGATAACCGACGCCGACAATCTGGAGAGTCTTCTTGTAACCCTCTGAAACGCCGACAACCATATTGTTTACGAGTGAGCGATACAATCCGTGGAATGCATGACGCTGCTTAGTGTTATCCTGCATCAGTTCTTCATTCTCCTCCATTGTCAACTTTCCGTCCTCAATAGAAACCTTGATGGCAGGGTTCACGTACTGGCTAAGTTCGCCCTTAGGACCTTTCACAGTTACAATGTCATCCTTATGAGTAATTGTCACTCCTGCAGGAATAATAATAGGTAATTTACCAATTCTAGACATTATATATCCTCCTTAATTAATAAACATAGCAAAGAACTTCGCCACCCACCTTGAGTTCGGAAGCCTCCTTGTCTGTCATTACACCTTTGGATGTAGATACAACTGCGATACCTAATCCGTTGATCACACGTGGCATGTCTTTATATCCTGTGTACTTGCGAAGACCAGGACGAGACACACGCTTCAAGCACTGAATAGCGCTTACTTTTGTCTGCGGGTCATACTTGAGAGCAATCTTGATTGTTCCCTGAGGACCCTCTTCGATGAACTTGTAGTTCAAAATGTAACCCTTATCAAAGAGAATCTTAGTGATTTCCTTCTTGAGGTTAGAGGCTGGGACTTCAACAATCTTGTGCTTAGCCATGATTGCATTTCTCAGTCTCGTGAGATAATCAGCTATTGGATCTGTCATAATAGAATTAAATTAATCGGGAAATGTTTGGGGAGATCCCGACAATATTTAAATTTGAATTAAAACTATCTTTACTTAGCTTTACCAGCGAAGGGACTTAGTTCTTTGGCTGTTCTCCTCCACCGTTTCTTAGAAGCAAAGTATCTTCAAGTTACCCCCGAACTGGTAACTATCAGATTTTTGTTTACTAATCAGCTTGCCGATAACCGCAATTTACCAGCTTGCCTTCTTCACACCTGGGATCAGACCTGCAGATGCCATCTCGCGGAACTGGATACGAGAGAGTCCAAACTGACGCATGAAACCTCTTGGACGTCCAGTGATTTTGCAACGATTGTGAAGACGGATAGGATTTGCATTTGCAGGGATAGCCTGGAGCGAACGAGCTGCCTCGTATGCATCCATTGGATCCTCAGCTGTAGCAATGATCTTCTTCAACGCTGCACGCTTAGCGGCATATTTTGCTACGAGTTTTGCACGCTTAACCTCGCGTGCTTTCATTGATTCCTTTGCCATTTTCTATATTACTTTTTAGCGTCCTTAAATGGAAGACCGAAAGCCTTGAGAAGCGCATAGCCCTCTTCGTCAGTCTTAGCAGAAGTCACGAAGGTAATATTCATACCCGTAATCTTATCCACCTGATCGATGTTGATTTCAGGGAAGATGATCTGCTCTGTAATACCAAGTGTGTAGTTACCACGACCATCAAACTTAGACTCAATACCCTTGAAGTCGCGAATACGAGGAAGTGACACACGAATCAGTTTCTCAAGGAACTCATACATGCGCTCACGACGCAGCGTGACCATCACACCGATAGGCATCTGCTTACGGAGACGGAAGTTAGAGATATCCTTCTTTGACTTCGTTGCAACGGGCTTCTGGCCTGTTATCTGAGCAATCTCATTCATTGCAACTTCGATAACCTTCTTGTCAGCAGTTGCCATACCAAGACCCTGGTTAACCACAATCTTCTTCAATACAGGTATCTGCATAGGTGAAGAGTAGTTAAACTGCTTCATCAGTGCTGGCGCAATCTGCTCAGCATATACATTCTTCAATTGTGCAGTAGTACTCATGATAATACCTCCCCTGACTTTTTAGCGTAACGAACTAACTTTCCATTCTCACCCTTCTTGCGACCGATACGAGTGGGCTTGCCAGTCTTTGGGTCAACAACATTCAGGTTCGAAATGTGAATTGGAGCCTCCTGCTCAATAATACCTCCCTGTGGGTGTGCCGCACTTGGCTTGGTGCTCTTCTTGACCATGTTCACACCCTCGACAATGGCACGTTTCTTCTCGACGAGAACCTTGGTAACCTTACCAGTCTTACCCTTTTCATCGCCGGCGTTCACATAAACCATGTCGCCTTTCTTAATATGTAATTTACTCATTGCTGTATTTTACTTTTAAGGATTAAAGTACTTCGGTAGCCAAAGAAACTACCTTCATGTTAGCAGCACGGAGCTCACGGGCTACGGGACCAAAGATACGGCTACCTCTCATTTCGCCCGCATTGTTCAGAAGAACACATGCGTTGTCATCGAAACGGATGTAGGAACCATCTGGACGACGTACCTCTTTCTTTGTACGCACGATGAGAGCCTTTGAGACAGAACCCTTCTTTATTTCACTCGTAGGAATAGCGCTCTTAACTGCTACAACGATTACGTCTCCTACAGTAGCATAGCGACGTCTAGTACCGCCCAAAACGCGGATACACAGCACCTCGCGAGCACCGCTGTTATCAGCGACCTGCAATCTTGATTCTACCTGTATCATAATTACTTAGCTCTTTCAACGATTTGTACTAATCTCCATCTCTTTGTTTTGCTCAATGGACGAGTTTCCATAATCAGAACAGTGTCACCGATGTGTGCATCGTTCTTCTCGTCATGAGCATGGTACTTCTTTGTCTTCTGGACAAACTTACCATATATTGGGTGCTTCTCCTTGAACTTGGCAGACACAACGATGGTCTTATCCATCTTGTCGCTTGTCACGACACCCTGTCTTTGCTTTCTTAAATTTCTTGCTTCCATTCTCAATACTTTATTTATTACGCTGGGTAAGCTCGCCCTTCATGCGTGCGATGTCGTGACGCAACTTCTTAATCTGAGAATTGTCGGCAAGCGGAGAAATGCTGTGGTTGAACTTCATGTTATTCAAGTTGGCAACCTCCGCCTCGATGCGCTCAGCGAGCTCTTCGTTTGTAAGTTCTCTAATTTCTGAAATTTTCATAATTAAGCGTTTTTATCGTAATCACGACGTACAACAAACTTTGTGGTAGTAGGAAGTTTCTGAGCACCGAGTCGGAGAGCCTCCTTGGCGATGTCATATGAAACACCTTCAATCTCGAATAGAATACGTCCAGGCTTAGCAGGGAACACATACTGGTATGGATCACCCTTACCTTTACCCATTCGGACATCTGCAGGCTTTTTCGTGATAGGCTTATCAGGGAAGATGCGAATCCAGACCTGACCTTGACGCTGCATATAACGTGTAATAGCGACACGGGCAGCCTCAATCTGGCGGGCAGATATCCATTTTGTTTCAAGCGCCTTGATGCCAAAGCTACCGAAAGCGAGTTCAGTACCTCTGTGTGAGACACCCTTCCAACGACCGCGGCCTTTTTGCGGTCTTCTATATTTTTGTCTTTTTGGCTGTAACATAGTTAATTGCTTCTTAAGCTCCGCCTCCACGCGAGAACTATCGCGCTTCGGTCTGCAAGCAGATTAATTAATTGCGGTTATTCGACTTTCTGTTTCTGAAACGACGTCCACCACCGTTATTGCCACCACGAGCAGAATCTTTCTGCTGAGAGAAGTTTGGAGTGAGGTCCTGCTTGCCGAATTTCTCACCGCGGCAGATCCATACCTTGATGCCAAGAAGACCCACCTTCGTAAGAGCCTCTGCGAGGCAGTAGTCGATGTCAGCACGAAGCGTATGAAGAGGAGTACGTCCTTCCTTGTACATCTCTGAGCGGCTCATTTCAGCACCATTCAGGCGACCGGAAATTTGGATCTTGATACCCTCTGCTCCAGAACGCATGGTGTTTGCAATAGCAGTCTTGATCGCACGGCGATAAGCAATCTTACCTTCAATCTGGCGTGCAATGTTGTTAGCCACAATCACTGCATCTAGTTCTGGGCGCTTAATCTCATAAATGTTAATTTGAACCTCCTTGTCCGTCACTTTCTTCAACTCCTTCTTCAAAGCCTCCACCTGTTCACCACCCTTGCCGATGATGAAACCAGGACGAGCCGTGCAGATAGTGATGGTAACGAGTTTCAACGTACGCTCAATAACAATCTTTGAAACGCTAGCCTTAGAAAGGCGTGCGTTGAGGTACTTGCGGATTTTGCTGTCCTCAAGGAGGTTGTCACCAAAATCATTTCCGCCGAACCAGTTAGAATCCCAGCCTCTTACGATACCGAGGCGGTTGCTTATTGGATTACATTTTTGTCCCATAATTACTTTTCCTCATTAGTTTTAGCGTCCACGAAGATAGTGATGTGGTTAGAACGCTTACGGATTCTATAACCACGTCCCTGAGGTGCAGGTCTCATACGCTTAAGAGTTGCGCCTTCGTCAACAAAAATCTTAGAGATATAGAGTTCTCCGTTTTCAGCCTTGCGACCATTCTTCTGCTCCCAGTTTGCGATAGCAGAACGAAGTGCCTTCTCAATGTCCTTGGCAGCATCCTTGCTGTTAAACTTGAGTGTTGCAAGAGCCTTGCTCACTTCCATGCCACGCACCAAGTCAGCGACATAGCGCATCTTGCGTGGGGATGAAGGAACATCGCGAAGACTGGCGAAGTAAACAGTCTTTTTGGCCTCTTTAATCTTCTCGGCCATTAATCTTTTTCTTGCTCCCATTATTTAATAGTCTTTTTTACTTGGTTGAAGCCTGTTCCACGATTACTTCTTCTTATTACCTGCGTGACCGCGGAAAGTACGAGTAAGCGCAAACTCGCCGAGTTTATGGCCTACCATATTTTCAGTAATGTAAACAGGGATAAATTTATTACCGTTATGCACAGCAATGGTATGACCCACGAAATCGGGGGATATCATTGATGCGCGAGCCCATGACTTGATAACACTCTTCTTGCCGCTCTCGTTCATGGCGAGAACCTTCTTTTCGAGCTTCACATTGATGTATGGACCTTTTTTTAATGAACGACTCATATTCAGTTAACTTTATTTGTTACGTCTTTCAATAATGTACTTGTTTGACTGCTTCTTAGGCGCACGAGTCTTAAGACCCTTAGCATAGAGGCCGTTGCGTGAACGTGGGTGTCCACCCGTATGACGACCTTCGCCACCACCCATTGGGTGATCGATTGGGTTCATCACAACACCACGGTTGTGTGGACGACGTCCGAGCCAGCGGCTGCGACCAGCCTTACCTGAAGATTCAAGTGCGTGATCTGAGTTGCTTACGCTACCAATTGTCGCGCGGCAAACTGAAAGCACCTTACGAATTTCGCCTGAAGGAAGCTTAATGACACAGTAGCGTCCTTCACGTGAAGTTAACTGAGCGAAATTGCCGGCAGAACGAACCATCTTGGCACCCTGGCCTGGACGCAGTTCGATATTGTGAATCACAGTACCGACTGGGATGTTCTCAAGGGGCAGTGTGTTGCCAAGGTCTGGAGTCGCCTCAGGACCCGACATGATGGTGGCACCTACCTGCAATCCGTTAGGAGCAACAATGTAACGTTTTTCACCGTCAGCATAGAAGACGAGTGCGATGCGCGCAGAACGGTTTGGATCGTACTCGATAGTCTTCACCACTGCGGGAATTCCGTCCTTCTCTCTCTTGAAATCGACAATACGAATCAAGCGCTTATGACCGCCACCTCTGTAACGGACTGTAATCTGACCGGAGTTGTTACGACCGCCAGTGCTACGCTTACCGAAAACAAGAGTTTTCTCTGGTACCGATGTAGTAACATCATCAAAAGTACCAATAGCTTTGTGTCTTTGACCAGGAGTTACTGGTCTAAATTTACGAATACCCATTTGTTTAATTAAATGTTACTATAGAAATCAATAGTTTCACCCTCTTTCAGAGTCACGATAGCTTTCTTGAACGCCTTCGTACGACCCTTGATAACACCAGCCTTTGTGTAGCGGCTCTTACGCTTACCAGCGTAGTTCATGGTGTTAACCGAAACTACATTTACGTTATACTTAGCTTCTATTTCTTTCTTGATCTCAATCTTATTGGCAGAAGGAAGCACGATGAAGCCGAACTTGTTGTTCTGCTTCTCCGAAATAGCTGTCATCTTCTCTGTAACCAATGGTTTTACGATATATGCCATGTCTGAACCTCCTTACCTTATTTGTTAAAAGTCTCGTCAACCAACTTAAGCGCATTTTCAGTCACAACAAGCACATTTGCATTCATTACCTTGTATGTATTGAGTGCACTGGCTGTCATAACTTCAACACGCTGAATGTTACGGACTGACAAATTTACGTTCTTTTTTACTTCTGGCAAAACGATGAGTGTCTTCTTACCCTCAACTTTAAGATTATTTAACAGTGCGACACCGTCCTTTGTCTTTGGAGTCTCAAAATCGAAGTCCTCAACAACAACGATTGCATTCTGCTGTGCCTTGTATGAGAGCGCGCTCTTACGAGCCAGAGCCTTCACCTTCTTGTTCAGTTTGAACCAATAATCACGGGGACGTGGACCGAACACGCGACCACCACCACGAAGCACTGGAGACTTGATGTCACCACGGCGAGCGCCGCCGCCACCTTTCTGGCGGATCAGTTTGCGAGTGGAGCCAGCGATTTCGCTTCTTTCCTTCGATTTGTGAGTACCCTGACGCTGAGCTGCGAGGTACTGATTCACTGCGAGGTAGATACAATGGTCATTAGGTTCAATTCCGAAGATTGCATCGTTCAGAACCACCTTCTTACCAGTGTCCTCGCCCTTGATATTTAATACAGAAACTTCCATTGCTTACTTCTTGATTATAACGATTGAACCTTTGCAGCCTGGAACACTACCCTTCAAAAGAAGGAGATTATGCTCTGGAACTACCTTAATTACCTGGAGGTTGTGTGTGGTCACCTGCTCGTTACCCATCTGACCTGCCATTGGCACGTTCTTGAACACACGAGAAGGAGTAGCACAAGCGCCGATAGAACCAGGCTTGCGCAGACGGTCGTCCTGACCGTGAGTAGCCTGACCTACACCGCCGAAACCATGACGTTTCACGACGCCCTGGAAACCCTTACCTTTAGATGTGCCTGTTACATCAACGTAAGCAGTGTCGTTGAAAAGTTCCACTGTGATTACGTCACCGAGGTTATGTTCCTCGTCATAAGTGAACTCGGCCAAGTGTCTCTTAGGTGTTGTACCTGCCTTCTTGAAGTGACCCATCATCTGCTTGGTAGTGTGCTTTTCCTTCTTGTCCTGGAAACCCACCTGCACAGCAGCATAGCCATCCTTCTCTACAGTTTTCACTTGAGTTACAACACAAGGACCTACTTCGATAACAGTGCATGGCATATTCTTGCCCTCAGCACTGAAAACGGATGTCATTCCGATTTTTCTTCCAATTAATCCTGGCATTTCAATATAACTTTAAATTGTTCTCAATTATCAAACTTTAATCTCAACCTCAACACCGCTGGGGAGTTCAAGTTTCATGAGTGCATCCACAGTTTTTGTAGTAGAACTATAGATGTCAATCAGTCTCTTGTAAGTGCTCAGTTCAAACTGTTCACGAGACTTCTTGTTCACGAATGTAGAACGGTTCACTGTGAAAATGCGCTTGTGCGTTGGGAGTGGAATAGGACCGCTCACAATTGCGTCAGTAGCCTTCACAGCCTTCACGATTTTCTCCGCTGACTTGTCAACGAGGTTGTGGTCGTAAGACTTCAGTTTAATACGAATTTTTTGCTGACTCATTTTTCTAATTATTTAAGTAATTAATATATATAAGTAAGAGGGTATGCAGGCAAAGAGTCGTATGCTTGCCTGCACCCCCGAACTATACTTGATTATACGAGATCCACGCGGCCATTGCACTCCTGAAGCACAGCCTTTGCAATAGAACTTGACACAGGAGCATGGTGGTCATACTGCATAGATGAAGTGGCGCGACCCGAAGTGATGGTACGGAGAGCCGTCACATAACCGAACATCTCGCCCAGTGGGACCATCGCCTTCACAATACGTGCGCCAGAACGGGCATTGTCCATACCCTCGACCTGGCCACGACGCTTGTTCAAGTCACCAATCACGTCACCCATGTTCTCCTCTGGAGTAACCACCTCGAGTTTCATGATAGGCTCCATCAGCACAGGCTTAGCCTGAGCACATGCATTCTTGTATGCCTGACGTGCAGCAATCTCGAATGACAACTGGTCTGAATCGACTGGGTGGAAACTACCATCCACGAGGGTCACCTTCATGCTGTCCATTGGGAAACCGCCCAGCACACCATTCTTCATGGACTCAGCAAAGCCCTTCTGAACGGCAGGGATGAACTCCTTAGGCACATTACCGCCCTTCACCTCGTCAACGAACTGGAGGCCATTGCCTTCAAAGTCCTCATCAACAGGACCCACGTTCACGATGATGTCGGCGAATTTACCACGACCACCCGACTGCTTTTTGTACACCTCACGGAGGTTCACAGTCTTAGTGATAGCCTCCTTGTAGTTCACTTGAGGCTTACCCTGATTACACTCAACCTTGAACTCACGCTTCAGGCGGTCGATGATGATGTCGAGGTGAAGTTCACCCATACCCGAGATGACAGTCTGACCAGACTGCTCATCAGTCTTCACAGTGAAGGTCGGGTCTTCCTCTGCCAACTTCTGCAGACCAAGAGAAAGTTTATCAAGATCCTTCTGAGTCTTAGGCTCCACAGCGATACCGATCACAGGATCCGGGAAGTCCATAGACTCCAGTACGATTGGAGCATCCTCGTCACAGAGTGTATCACCCGTGTGAATGTCCTTCAGGCCCACCACAGCGCCGATGTCACCGGCAGCAATTTCCTCTACTGGGTTCTGGTGGTTAGAGTGCATCTGGAACAGACGGGACACACGTTCCTTCTTGCCCGATCGAGTATTATATGTATATGAGCCAGCCTCAATCTTACCCGAATAAACACGGATGAAAGTGAGACGACCCACGTATGGGTCAGTAGCAATCTTAAATGCAAGAGCAGAAGTCTTGTCATCCTCAGATGGCTTGCGGTCCTCTTCCTCCTTTGTCGTTGGGTTCGTACCCACGATGTTAGGAGTATCCAGTGGAGACGGGAGGAAGGCGCACACATAGTCAAGCAGCGTCTGCACACCCTTGTTCTTGAATGAAGACCCACAAAGCATAGGAGTACACTCCAGTGCGATGGTTGCCTTGCGAAGCGCGCGGATGCACTCCTCCTCCGTGATGGTTGAAGGATCGTCGAAGAACTTCTCCATCAATTCATCATCGAATTCAGCAACAGCCTCAAGCATCTTGCCACGCCACTCCTCAGCCTCAGCCTGGAGTTCTGCAGGAATGTCTTCCACATCATAGTCAGCACCCAGCGACTCGTCGTGCCACAAGATAGCCTTCATCTTGATGAGGTCAACCACACCCTTGAAGTTCTCCTCTGCACCGATAGGAATCACCACAGGAACAGCCTTGGCGCCCAGCACCTCCTTCATCTGGCGAACCACCTCGAAGAAGTCAGCACCCGAACGGTCCATCTTGTTCACGTAGCCGATACGTGGGACACTGTACTTGTCAGCCTGGCGCCACACGGTTTCAGACTGTGGCTCCACACCACCCACTGCGCAGTAAGTGGCAACAGCACCGTCGAGCACACGGAGAGAACGCTCCACCTCCGCAGTGAAGTCCACGTGTCCCGGAGTGTCAATCAGGTTGAACTTATACTTGTTACCGTTCCAAGTCCAATATGCTGTTGTAGCAGCAGAAGTGATGGTGATACCACGCTCCTGCTCCTGTGCCATCCAGTCCATAGTTGCGGCACCATCATGAACCTCGCCCAACTTATGAGTTTTACCCGTGTAGAACAGGATACGCTCAGATGTGGTAGTTTTACCAGCATCAATGTGGGCCATGATGCCAAAGTTACGCGTAAGATGCAAATCTTGCTTTGCCATACTCTTTTTTTCCTTTTTACCTTATTGTTTAATGAATGAGTTGTTATTAGAAGCGGAAGTGTGCGAATGCACGGTTAGCCTCAGCCATGCGGTGCATATCTTCCTTACGCTTGAATGCGCCACCCTGCTGGTTGAAGGCGTCCATAATCTCGGCAGAGAGTTTGTCAGCCATGCTCTTTCCCGAACGCTTGCGGGCGAAAGAAATCATGTTCTTCATCGAGATGGCCTCCTTGCGGTCCGCACGGATTTCCGTTGGCACCTGGAATGTTGCACCACCGATACGACGGCTCTTCACCTCCACCTGTGGAGTGATGTTGTCCAGAGCTGTCTTCCAAATTTCGAGCGGGGACTTCTCCTCGTTCTTCATCTTGTTCTCTACATTCTTCAAAGCAGTATAGAAGATGGTGTAAGCCACGCTCTTCTTCCCGTCATACATGAGGTTGTTAACAAACTTTGTCACCTTCACATCTCCGTAAACTGGATCTGGAAGCACCACACGCTTCTTTGGTTTAGCTTTTCTCATTTTTTTGTTTGATTTAATCATTCTTTAGTCTGAGGCTGCATACTGTGTGTGTCTTCAACGCCCACTCTGTGGGGCATTTACTCAACCCTTCAAGCATTTCCGTCAAACCAAACGTTGTGAAAAAACTGTTGTTCTCTTTTAGTTACTGTAAGAAAAAGGATTACTTCTTAGCCTTTGGACGCTTAGCGCCATACTTAGAGCGGCGCTGCGTGCGGCTTGCTACACCTGCGGTATCAAGCGCACCACGGATGATGTGATAACGTACACCTGGGAGGTCCTTCACACGACCACCGCGCACCAGCACGATGGAGTGCTCCTGAAGGTTGTGTCCTTCTCCTGGAATGTAGGAGTTCACTTCCTTCTTGTTTGTCAGACGAACACGAGCGACCTTTCTCATCGCTGAATTAGGCTTCTTAGGAGTGGTGGTATAAACGCGAACGCATACACCGCGACGCTGAGGGCATGAATCCAAAGCTGGAGACTTGCTCTTATCTACCAACACCTTACGGCCTTTTCTTACCAATTGTTGAATAGTAGGCATTTTGTTTAATTTTTTATTGTGTTATTTATTAATGATAGTCATTTTTGTCCGAGCGCCTACCATATCCCTTCCACCCGAAGGGGAAACCATTCCTTTATGGTCAGCGACTCGCTTTGCTTCGTGCTAAAATCATGTGTCGTTCTTCACCGCTCACGTGTCCATCTTCACCTTGGGAAAATCTTCTCACACGACACTCAATGTACCTAACTAAGGCACGCACTACTCCAAAAAGTGGTGCAAAGTTACGGATTTTCTGCCAAACAGCATCTTTTTTAAGTGCCATTTTTTGCCAAGCACCCCCTTTTAATTTATTTTTTAATATTATTTAACATCGTTTGACCTCAAAAGTCCCGCCTTTCCTCATCTATCATCGGAAGAAGCCCAAACAGGTGAGACCTACAAACGCATCAAAAAGGCTGACCTCAGCAAGTTCCACTCGCAAAGGTCAGTCTTTCCTTTATATTATAAGTATGTACGCGCGAAAGCCCTACGCCTCACCCTGCTTGATGGAGAAAGGCGCAATTGTTCTGCCCTCCTCCTGTTGCGCCTGAGTCAGCCTAATTGCACCAAACTGCTGTTCATACTTCCTCACATTGTCCTGCAAAGCCATAAGCAGCCGTTTCGCATGTTCAGGAGCCATAATAATACGGCTCCTCACCTGTGCCTTCGGCATGCCAGGCATCATCTGGATGAAGTCTGCCACAAATTCGCTACTTGAATGAGTCAGGATGGCGAGGTTAGAATATGTACCTTCCGCCACTTCGGGCTTCAGTTCAATCTGAAGCTGTTGATTGTTGTTATCTGCCATAATAATATTATTTGTTAAGTTTAAAGTACTTATTCAACGCTTCATACATCATTTCGCCCCCCTGTATCGGGCAATCACCTTTTTGGGGTTATTGCCCACCCAAGTATAGCCGTTCCTCCGCTCATAATCCACTTCCGACAGTTTCTTGCGGGGCACTCCGCTGCGGTCGCAGAACATCGGTTCCGCATGTTCCAAATCGTAAAACCGCGCCCATAGCGGTTCCGCACCCTCACGTTCCAACAGACGCACATCCTTCTTTCCCTCTTCGTTCGTGAAACGCTCAAGCATCACATTCTTCATCACATGTGACTCCAGCCACTCCACACCACATCTCACAGCCTCGCTCACCTCCTCCGAAGGATTCTCCACATCCATCAACAATTCCAAGATGCCACACGTCTCACCCATGCCCGAATATGAAGGCAACTCATACGCACGGGCCTTCACCGGCGCAAGCGTCACCTTATCATGCTGCTGACACCACACCGTTCGATGCCCTTCCTTCCATGCTTCCGTGCCATACTCCAACACCCCACCCTGCTCATCCACGCGAATCTGGCAATCCAACACACACTGCAAACCCCTCTCATAAGCCACCTGACACTTTTTCCTCAAACCCTTCTCCACACCCATGAGCTGGAATCTGCCGTTTTCCACAGCCACATCACGCAACATTTTCAGTGCATTCACCATCGCATTGTCGTTAAACGTGATTTGTGAGGAATAAGCCTCAGCCTTCCTCTCTGGGAAATACTGAGGAAAACCACCATTCTTATACTGCATCTTCAGCAAATACTCCACGCCCAACATGAAAGCCTTCGTGTAGCGCTCACGTTTCTCTGCCACCACCTCCTTATCCAGCGTTCTGAAATTCTCCGCCATCGCCTTGTCCAGCTTCTCCACTGCCTTCACCAATATTTCCATCTCACCGGTTGTAGCGCCATTGTCAATCGTGGCGCCCACGCCCTTCCGCCAGCTCCATGCCTCCTTCGGGTCAACCCCTTTCAGCCAGTCCTGGTTCTTTGGCCATCCACCCGACTTCATCTGATACTTCACGATGGAGTCAGCTATCTGCTGCACATTCTTCTGAGCGAACAAACTTAGCGCCACACAACAACATGACAATATGACCACGATACGTTTCATACGAATTAGCTTGCTATCATTGTTGTTGCAAAGTTACAGTTTTTTTACCAACCACCCAAATTTTATCAGTATTAGTTCAAAAAAGGTCGTTGGCAAAGTTATGGCCATTTGACATTGGTGACAACATTCGTTTCACAAGAACATCTTATTGATTCACCAACACCTTTCCATCTGGTGTCATACCCTCCACACTAATATACATTTCCTTACAAGAGGAATTATTGAAAAATTCCACTTTGGCTTTTCCCTCATCATCTGTGATGATATCCGGGTTCCAATAAAGGGTGCGACGGAAGTCAGCCATCGGAGGCACCACGTTGTAGTCCTCCATTTGGAAAGTCGACGCCTCGTTAAAACCTTGGAAATAAGTACGCCTTAAACCCTTGTTGCTTTCTGTAGTGAATGTCGTGTGCAGATAGACATAGATGCGTACCCTATTATCATCGGTTCCGGGGTCGTCTGGAACAATGTAAATGGATTTGACGTCGCTTAAGAAGAGTCCCTCCGGTCTTTCCCCGACACGATGAACGTCATCTGCAAGATTTTGACGTTCTCCATTGTTAAATATCCATTCAACGCTTTTCCCATCATATTGGTAAACATATCTCCGGGAAATAGGCGAAGAACCCGTCAACGTAGCACCAGACATGGCCATATATGTCGTCGAATGGGCATAATTTGACGGAACACTACTGCCATAGATATTTGTCGGTTCCGGCTCTTCGCGATAAGTGAAGAGCGGATTTCTCTTTTTCAAATAGTCCAACATATAAGGATCCCGTTCCCCCTCGTCAAGGGCCTTGTCCAACTCCCTTTCGATATTGTAATACAGGGTTGCGTATTGACGGCCATATGCCTCGTTCTTATATCTCCAGTCATCATTCGTGAAATATCTCTTCTTCACCGTCACATTCTCCAGCACATGTTCCTTCTCCGTAATGGGGACATATTCATCATCCTCAAACGCATCGGCAGGATTCCACACAAAGGCATTGGGAGCCAAAGGATGTTGGATTTCCGCCTCTGCTGGTGTGATGTATCTGGGTTTCGGAGAGAACTGCCGGTCAATACCCACAAGGTAAGTCTTGCGTTTCTCCTCCTTCAATTTTCTCGTCGTGTAAATACACAACCTCCATTCCCCATTCATAAACGGCATCTCAAAGGCATAATTCCCCAACGAGTCCGTGTATGTTTGTCCCAACATGCTCTGCCCATATTGATTCCACATGATGACATACATGTGAACATGATTCACAGGGTTATGTTTGCGATACGCCTTCAGTGTGCCGTTCAGATACATCTTGTCCTCAATGGGCTGAGGCTTGCGGAAAACGTAACGCTCCGTCATCAACCGCCAGTCATAGCGCCTCCACCCCTGTGTCAACATCAGCATGTCAGCACTTTTGCGGTGTTCAGCATCATCCTCCTCAAAGTAATAATCCACATGGGGAATATATCCTCTCACTTCCGACGACAGTAACATCCACGTCTTCATATTGCCCTGCTTGCCGTTCGTCATCGTGTGAGCATCCATGGCAGAAAACGACAGGTTTGCATGAGGTTGTGTCTGCAACTCCATCTCCACCTTTCCGCATGGTTTCAGTCTTGCGGTCTTAGTCACCACGCGGATATCGTCAGCAGGGTCAGGTTCTGGACGTTTGAAGAAGAGGCGTTCCGCCATGATTCTTCCTAAGCAGTCAAACACTGTCATCTGATTCACCCCATCCGGCATCGATTGCCTGCCCATCTCTATCTCCACGAGTGGCACAGCCGTCAGTGTGTCACAACGAATGATGTTGCCATTGTTCATCAAGACATATCCCAGCAGATTACCGCACACACTATCTGAGCATTGCAAGGTGGCAATCATCCTCTCGCTGATGGCATCCACCGAGAGAGCGCACCCCTGCTTCAATGCACGAGGCAACGTGAAAAACTGCACCTGACTCTTCTCATTCGTCTTCAAGTTCTTCATCTGGTAGGTAAGTTCGCCCGCATCAGGCACCACCTCAAAGAGTCCTCTTCCCAACGAATCCGTCTCCACAGCGGCAAGCACATCGCCCGCCTCGTTCATCACAAAACCCTCACCTTGATGGGGACGTCCATTATCATCCACCGCCAATAGTGCCACACGGCATCGTTTACCCACAATCAGATTGCCCCCTTCTGGATAGAATTGTACACTGATGGTCTTCATCAGATTATCGGAATAGATACCCTCGTCAATCGCCTTCTGATAAAGCGAATCATCGCTGGTGCGATTGTTCGGGTCACGATTAGCATATAGCCTTCTGCTGATGGTCGGCTCTGAATAGTCGCCCTCATTTTTTGGAGCCTTGAATATCGGGAACACCCGTGAGAACACCGCATTCGTACCCCAATTCGTCATGTAACGTGTATAAGCCCTCACCTCATAGAAACCGGAACCGAACAGCGTGTCCAACTTCATGTCGCCATGCGCCACACCCAGCGAGTCGATGGGATATTTGCGCAACTTCACCACATCTCCCGTCGGGTTCAGCAGTTCCACATACAACACCTTGCTCAAATCAGTGGCACGCCCGATGTCTGTCCTCACCACGTATGCCTTAAACCATAAGGTTTCATTCTCAAAATAGCCCACGTTGTCGAAGTGAAGATACACCTTCTCCTGCGGCACCACCTTGTTGAAGTTCATTGCCTTCTGCAGGTATGTCAGCAGATTTCCCTTCTTCACGCCACTCTGTGCATGAAGCATCGAAACCGAAAGCGCTAATAATATAATGTAAAGAACCCTTTTCATACAGCGAGCATTTTAATCATTCATACACAAGCTACACGTAGGGAAATCCAGCAGTGCCAAAGCATCCTTGTAGGAATACGTCTTGCCATCCGGATTCAAAACCGCTTTCTTATAGTAAATACGCACATCAGCCGTCAACAATCGACCATTCTGCACATACACGAAATCATTCTCCTTCTTCTCGCCTTTATAGACATACATCAGCCCTTTGTCAATTTCACCGGAAGGGTATTTGATGAGCACCGTGTCATTCTCCTCTATCGTCACACACTCCACTGCCGACACATTCGCCTTCGTCTCCTCATCCTTGTCCGGTTCCCATGTCAACGAATAGCGCAATGCGAAAGGCGTGTTGGGAATCAGAAGCCAACACACATCCATATCCTCAACAGCAGGTTCTGTCACGGCAGGCTCTGAAGTAAGAGGTTCGGCAATGACAGATTCTGCCACGAGCGGTTCTTGCACAGTCATTTCATCCTTCTCCTTCAGTCCTTCTTCTCCCAACACCGTAGTTTTTGCCACAGAAATAGATGGTATCGAATTCCCGACTCTCTTTTCTGGTATTCTTTCCGCATGTTCAGCAACAGACTCAATATTATCTTCCACCAAATCTTTCACATTCGCCACCTGTGCATCGTCATTTTTCGCCGTTGCTTGCAGTGGATTATGCACATCCTTATGCATCACATGGAGTGCCACACCCACCAAAAGCGCTAATGCGGCTGCGATGCCTATAGCAAACCCGACACGTCGGCGACGACGTATGGTCATCTTCTTTGCCTCCTTCTCTCGTCTGATGCGTTCCATCAGCCGGTCGGTGAAGCCCTCGGAAAGTTTCGCCTTTTCAGCTTGCTCATCTATGCGCTGCATGACGATACGCAACGCCTTGTCCTTTTGAGGTATGTTATGATCCGTTGTCATGTTTCTTCGAGGTCGATGATGGTTTGATGTATTTTCTTTCTGAGCCACTGGAGACGTGATCGCAGGTAAGAATCCGGGTGGTCAACTATATAGGCTATCTCTCGGAGAGGATGCCCGTCTTGATAGTAGAGGCTGAGGAGCAGTTGGTCTTCTGGAGCCAGCTGACTAACAGCCTGTTGGAGCCGTGCAAGGCGTTCGTCAGTAGTGTCGTTCAGCAGTTCGTCGGTAGTATGGTCAGGCAGTTCCTCCACCTCAACTTCCATTTTTGCCCACCGCTTTCGCGACTCATGTCGAAGACGTTTCAACGCCGTGTGATAAGCGATACGCAGCAGCCACGTTCTGAAACTCGCCCTTTCCGCATCGAAACGGTGCAGACATTGGAAGGCACCCACCAAGGCATCCTGTGTCACTTCTTCTGCATCTTCTGGCGACGGAATCATGCGTGCAACAAATTTCTGCACACTTGGTCCATGTCGATCGGCGAGTGGTCTGAACTGCTCTGTATGTCCGTCAAGCACATTCCTGATGAGAACCGTGTCCTCGACGGTGATAATCTGTCTAATGTCTGCTATTCGCTTCATTCGTATTGTCTTCTACCGCCATATTCCCCTTTTTTTGAAAAATGTATAATAAAAGACAAACTTTTTTTGTCAAAAAACCATTTTTTAACATTTCGATGGCAAAGTTACTGCTTTTTTCTTACTCTACCACATTCTTCTTCATGCCTGTCTCTTGCCTGTTTATCGGTGTCAAATGCCTCCCCACAATATCTACAATGATATGCAATGACATCAACTTCACAATCAGGGACGGGACAATAATACCACCCGAATCCTTCCAGGTAGCAATTATCGTTCCCTTCCTTAGTCATGTGCTGGGCACTTGCGGTTAAGTATGAGAATATTCGCATATCTTCATGTGTGATTACTATCTGCAAATTTACAAATAGTATCAGCAATAATATCAGTCTTTTCATTTTTTAACGATTCATTTTTGTTCATTGATGGACAAAGCATCCCACACATGGTGCTACACACCTTTCCCATTAAAGATTGGGAAGAGCACACTCCACGCTGTCATGCCTACTTTCCAGCAAGCACGACCATCAATGTTTTTGTAATGTGGATTACTTTTTCAGAATGTCCGCCATGCATTTAATGGCGACATGGCGGACATCCATTTAAGTGTTTTTGTTAGAGGGCCATTTTATCGAATTCTTTTCAATATAAAGATTGCACTTGAGTTACCATTCCGATTTGTCTCTTTACTTGCTTCTATGACAACTTTCAGAGTGTGGTCTGTGAGATTTTCTATTTTCATGCACTCTATTCCATCCTTCTTCTGAAGGACAATATACCCCCCCCGTTGTTCCTTTCCCTATTAGGTCTGTAGAAAAGACTTCTGTTTCGGATATAGACAAATAATATTTGTATGTAAAAGTGTGGGATCTATTTATGTTTTTGAATAACGTTGATGTCTTTAACGTTTTGTCTGAAAAGTCCCATACTCTTTTCACGCGACTTGTGTCTCCAACACAAAGTATCCATTTCGTCCCTGCCAACTGGGAAATCTTATATGTCTGGGCATGAGCACAAACACTTATCAATGTAATTAAAATCAAAAGTACTTTTTTCATTTCTTACGTGGTATTTTCTTGTAAAACGTATATACTTCGCCATTCAGGTACTTGTATTGGAGCAAACCCTTGGACTTGCTCCAAAGGTAGAATTGAACAGGAGGACTATTCTTTGAATAGAATATAGAATCCGTTCGAGTACACACAAAAACATCTGTATATTTCTTTTCCCCGATTTGTTTCTGTTGCATCTTTAATTCGGATTCTAGGGGGACTTTCTTTATACGAGTGAACGGCAACGAGACCCTTAATCCTCCCTCCTTCACTTTCGTGATAGAGATTCCACTAAAAAAAGACTGTGAGTCGTGCCAAAGATCAATATCAAGAAACCCATACGCTTCCATCACATTACGCGCTTCATTCTCCATAAAGGGCCAGTAAATGTCCTTTACATACTTTTCATTGACGATCAATGTGTCCATCTCATCAGTTTCAGACCTGAACAGAATGGTGTCACCCTCATCATAAGGCGACAACCACACCAAGTCATCATCACTAAAATGATACATTCCCCAATATACACATGATGTCATTAGGAATGTACACAGAAGAAAAATACATATCTTTTTCATGATTACTATCTATTTTTTTTATAATAAAACCTATCTGTATAAAATTCTTTCATTTCTTACGTGGTATTTTCTTGTAAAACGTATATACTTCACCATTCAGGTATTTATATTCAACCAATCCTTTGGACTTGCTCCAGATGAAATACTCGGTATTAAATGGCTCTTTAGTGTAAAGTTCAGAATTTGAATCATCCACTTTTATTAGATCATCATATTGGATTCCCTCTATAACTTGGCTACACAATTGAAGTTCCTTTTCATCATATACTATCCGCCGCCTTCTACGAAGATTAAGATATAAACTTAACCTCATTGAGTCTTCTTTAAGGACACAAAAATCGCCATCAACTAACTCGTTGTGATGCCTAATTGTATAATTAAAGGAGCTGTTCCCCATAAAGGTAGAAGTGCCCTCATTCTCCCTCCATGGATTATCATCATTATACAGTGTAATCTCATCTATCGTCATTGTATCTATTTCATTCGATGACAGAAAGAGAACTGTATCACCCTGTTCGTATGATGCCATCCACTCCAAATCTTTGTCTGTGAGGAAATACATGGCTTCATACATACATGACACAAATAATGTCATTATCAAAAAAATACATACGTTTTTCTTCATTTCTATTTCAAATTTTCAACCATTGATGATATGGAATGTTCAAAAGCACTATTCCCCATATAAGTATAAAAGCCCTCGTTCTCCCTCCACGGGTTATCATCATTATACAGTGTAATCTCATCTATTGTCATCGTATCTATCCCATTTGATGACTGAAAGAGAATCGTATCACCCTGTTCGTATGATGCCATCCACTCCAGATCTTTGTCTGAGAGAAAACGCATGGCGGACATCCTTTGGAATGCTTTACAAAGAAGTTTTCTCATTTAATCCGTTTGTATAGGACATAACTGCTGTGACCACCTATAGCTTCAGGATCTCTTTGGTGCCAAAATCTTAAAGTGTCATTTGAAATACTCTCTATCCTCAGATAGAACATTCTTTCCGATTTTTCAACATAATAAACCAAATACTTACCTTTTTTGCCCTTCCCAACTTTGTTCCAGTCAAATTTAGCGGGGATGGTCTGTGAAAAGTAGTATTTATTGGAGAAATGTACCGTCTTGTTGATATTCGTCCATGTAACTGTTTCCTTAATCTCTGTTTTGGAAAATTCCCATGTGCTTGTTGGATTTGAAAACGTCTCAACACATTGCCACTTCGTCCCTGCCAACTGGGAAATCTTATATGTCTGGGCTTGGGAAACACTAATATTGCAAGCCATAATGATAATCAAATATACAATAGTCTTCATGTTTTCTCTTTTCCATTGTTCTATCGAATATGGAAATTAATGGGCAACGCCATCCTGCAACTTACAGGTTTACCGTCTTTCATGGCTGGTGTCTCAGCCTTGGGCATCTGGGAAATGATGCGGATGGATTCAATCATCAATTCTCTTATCGCCTCCATGTATGCCTCTTGTGCAGCAGGGTTCATCTTCTTTTTCTTTGCCATCCTCTTTTCCAAGGCCAACTGCGGAATACTTTTCTCATCATTCCCTATGCAGTCATCAAACGCAACAGGATTGATGTTCGTGGTCTTGCCTTCTTCATCAACCACGTAGCTGACAAACACGCGCCCTTCCACATGCATTTCCTGTGCTGTCTTTGGATATTTTAGGGCATTCTTCAAATATGACATAAGGGCAGCAGGGCCACCTTTATAAACAGGCCATTCATCGGGTTCCTCACAGATTTCCGTCGCAGTGTTCCCAATAGTAACCTTTGTGTCTTTACCCACAGATTGGGCATGAGCGTTTAATGCCAGGCAAAAGAGTGGCAGCATCCAAAGCTTTCGTAACAAATTCAGATTCTTCATGTTTTTTAGTTATTGTTTTTATATTTTATTTGTTTCTATCTATATAACGAAAAAGAGAGGCAAAGTTACACAAAAAAGAAAGATTTTTTGATTGTTATTGTTTTCTATTTGTATATTCCCCTTTTTTCAAGAAATGTATAACGAACACACATCTTTTTAAGGTAAAGGGTGTGTTTTTAACATTGTGCACGGCAAAGTTAGTTATTTACTTTCACCAAACAAAGAAGATAAGTATAAAAGTGAGGGCGCCCTCTTCTTTCTCACTATTCATTTTTCTAATGTTGAAATAATCAAGCTTAAAGAGAAATCTCTAAACTCTATCACATTACTTATTTCCATGTGTCATCTGTTCTATACAATAAAAAAAGCTATTACTGTTCATGGAATATTTTCAAGCATGATGGCATGATGCTTTTGATAGCCATCAGTCCATGCCTTAAATTTGCAGTTCTCCCTCTTCACCTCCTGAATCAGAGGTGCTTTCCCTTGAGGATAGATGAATTCGATGGTTTCCATTTCCCACTTTTTCTCATCATCAGGGAAGGTTTCCTCACCATTCACTTCCACATGGAGTTTCGGAGGGCAAAACGGCGACAAACGGCTGCAAAAATCAGTGTTATAATACCTTGATTTTCAGCTAATAGATTTTAACAAACGAGATTTTCGCCTATTGGCAATTCATCCTTTTCGGAGTATTTTTGTACCGCGATTGTACCACGCGAGAGGGGTCACACGGCACGACTTCCTTTCAGCAGCGTGCAACAGCTTTCAAGAGTGTGCAACAAATTTCTTCGATAATGGACCGTCAAATTGAACACAACTATATTAAGAAAAATTTATTGTCCGCTCTATACCCAGATCATGGATGAAT
>SAMEA3663246__coassemble_79_pt1 | contig 44554 bp, 38 predicted proteins | sample SAMEA3663246__metabat2_low_PE_034 | metagenome-assembled genome bin SAMEA3663246 (sample SAMEA3663246) | pig gut metagenome | biome: pig gut; feature: pig-associated habitat; material: faeces | place: China | collected 2013
TATTATGGCGTCTCGGACGCTGCGTGATTATTCAAATTTTTAACGAACTATTGACTTAAAAAAAGAATATATTATGAAGAAAAATATGACTAACGAAAACGTTGTTAGAATCACAAGTGATAAATTGTGTTTAAATGATGATTGGCGTAATGCTTATGAGCGATATGCTAAAGCCATTACTTCAAAAAAGATTCTGTTCGATGAAGCAGCCAAATTTCTGAAGAAAACATTTCCGTATCGCAAATTAGGACTCTTGCGAATTTACTTTAGTATTGCCCAATCCCAAAATCCTTCCATAGAATGTGATTTGCGAATTTTAGGGCAAAGTGTTGGTACTTTATGTGTGAAGAAAAACAAACATGGTGAATTTAATCTATCCTTAAAAATATCCTCAGAGAAGGCTAAACATAATAAGGAATATCTGAATATAGAGACAAAGGCTAACCCTCCAAGAAAACCATATGCATGGGATAGTGAAGAAGCGAGAAAAATCTGGAATGTCTTTGTTAACTTCAAAGGGGAAAATACCAAAACACATAGTGACGAGCATCGTTTGGAAACTCTTGTTTTGTCAGATTTGGCAAAAGGACATATTAGCGATGGTAAAGTGATGACGTCCATACAGCCTGTTATGCTTGGAAGTATTGGCTTTTTCCAAATGAGAACGCCATTATCAGCCAGCAATCACAAGATTGCCGACTACCCTAAATATTCAATGCGAGAAGATGGAGCCGCATGTGGTGGAGGTATAGATATATTGGCTCGAATTGTCCATAAGAAAGAAGTGGGATGGCGATTGGTTATTATTGAACTAAAGGATCAGAACAAAAAGTCTGAACCTCAACCAGAAGTAATGCAACAGGCTCTTGTTTATGCAACTTTTATTGCACATCTATTGAGAGATAAAGAAAGTGGGAATTTATGGTACAACATTTTTAGAGATCAAAAAGAAGATAAATTCTTAGATGAGAAAAAGGAACTTAAAATAGATGTTATATCTATGATGCCTCCAATTCCTTACAACAAAAAGGGGAAGCCTCTTTACGAGGAGGGAGAGATGGATCCAATATCTGTACCAAACATTCCCAACGTTACTTTATATCCTCATACCGTATATATAGATGCAGACCTGCAGAAATTCAAAATTAAAAATGTGAATGGGACATTAATTGATGATAAAAAGGAATGGTGAATATGGTTGAAAAATGTGGTTCCCTAATCTCATGTTAAAATGAAGACAATATTTGAACTCGAACTGATCAGCACTCATGGGACACGATACCCTGTGAGAAAGAGGCTCTACGATTTAAGTCTGGGAGCTTATACAACATTGGAAAAGGCAGAGAAAGCCATGCAGAAGGTCGTGAAGAGTTGGGGTATGGAAAGTGACACATTCTGTTATATCATCATAGAACGGAAGCTGAATCCTAAACCTCAAGAGGAAGATATGGTAGGCGTTCGCACCTATCTGCCTGATGGCAGTTGGTATGAAGAAAACATGGTTGGTCGAGATGGCGTCTTTCGAGGAAGACCAAAAGAAAGAATACGTTTTAAGATTGGCGACGTTGTTGAGGTGCTATATGGTGGTGCTGTTGAACTTGCCATTATAGGCAACACGCCTCCTTCACTTGAGTTTGCAGAACAAATGCGAAAACGTCGATTGGGAAATGGCGTGACAGACGAGTTCTTTATGGATAAGTTCGATGACTCATATACGATTTATGACACGCACCCAGGAGGTCACACTCATGTTGAAAGCCAATTCGTTTTCCCAACAAGAAAACCTGTGTCAGAAAAACTCGTTCAGAAGCTAAAAGAACAACTGGAGAAAGGAGATTAATCAAAAATAATGCCATAAAATTGTGCCAGATGTGCGCCACTTTTGCATAGCAAGCCCCGAAATCACCATTTCGAGGCATGCCTCATTCGTATAGAGATGTACCCAAAGCAACAAACTTTATTCATTCAAAACAATTAAAAACATGAAAACTTATCATTTCGTACATCTTAATGTGCATTCGCAGTATTCGATTCAAGATGGATGCGCAACAATTCGACAATTGGTGGACACAGCCATCAAAAGCAGGATGCCGGGTATGGCTATCACAGACAAAGGCAACATGTCTGGCATTTTGGAGTTCTTTGAGTATGTCTGTCGTGTCAATAAAGAAAGGAAGGCGCAAGGGAAGAAGCCATTCAAACCCATTCTTGGTTGTGAACTTTATGTTTCAGGTGTGACAGCCTCTGAAGATTTAGAACAATCTTTTCGATTGACGATACTTGCCAAGAACCTTGTTGGTTACAAGAATTTGATGAAGTTGGTGACCATCTCTGACAACAAACCTCTCCATCACAAAGCATTGGAAACCTATCATGAAGGTCTGATTGTTTGCTCTGGTGGAGAAATGGGTGAAGTGTATGACTGGGCGTCGAAGGGTGATTTGGCAAATTTACAGGATGCCATCAAATGGTATCAACAGGTCTTTGCAGATGATTACTATCTCGAATTGCGGAGAACTGCTGTCCATAAAGATGCCCGGTCAGAACAGGAGAAAGTCAATCAAATGCTGATAAAGGCTGCAAAGGAAACTGGTGTCAAGTTGGTTTGCACCAATGATGTCCATTATGTGGCTCCAGAGGATTTGTCTACGTACAACACCCAACGCAGTATAGCTCAGGGAACAACCATTGAAGAGTATGTTCAAAACCATCCTGTGCTGCTACGTTGGTTGAGAAACAGAAAAGAGATGTGTGAATTGTTTGCCGATGTGCCTGAGGCTGTTGCCAATACGATTGAGATTCTGAATAAGGTGGAAATCTACAATATCTGTCGCACCCCCAGCATGCATGTGTTTCCTGTTCCCAATGCGTCAGAAGGTGACCAGTCGCAACTCGAAGCAGACTATCTAGAAAATTTGACTCTCGCGAGTGCAAAGCAGATGTATGGAGACCCACTTCCTGAAGAAGTGTTTGAACGTTTGCAATATGAGCTCAGCATTATCGAACGAAAAGACGCATCTGGCTACTTCTTGTTCATACAAGATCTTGTCCATACGGCAGAATCAGAGTTGGACTTATGGGTGGGACCAGGCCGTGGTTCATCAGCAGGAAGTTTGGTGGCATATTGTCTGGGCATCAACAAAATAGACCCTCTAAAATATGGTTTGTTGTTCGAACGTTTTTTGAACCCTGACAGAAACTCATTCCCTGACATCGACTTGGACTTTGAAGACGGAGGAAGAGAACGTGTGATTGAATGGCTCGAAAAGAAATATGGGAAGGAACGTTGTGCGTATATCATAACTTATGGCATATCTAAAATGAAGCTGATTAATAATACAGGCATTCATGCTTGTGGCTTCATTGTTAGTGATGACCCGATAAGTGATTGGACGCCTGTCATAACTGTCACGAGGAATGGAAAGAGCGTGAGATGTGTGCAGTATGATGCTCATTGTGTGGAATCTACAGGATTGGTGAAGGTGGACTGTCTTGATCTTTGGGCACTCTCCCAGATGAAAGCCATTTGTGAGAAGATAAAGTCCAATTTGGGCGTTGATATGGACATCGAAAAGATTCCTATAGATGATCCAAAGACTATAGAGTTGTTCCAGCAAGGGCAGACGAATGACATATTCCAATTCTATTCAGAAGGGATGCGCTCTTGGCTTCTCAAAATGCATCCAACATCCTTTGAGGATCTTGTTATTCTGAACGCGATGTATCGTTCACGTTCAATGGATGAACTGCCAACACTCATCAAGCAGAAGAATGGGAAAAAGAAGATCAAGTATGTCCTTCCCATCATGGAGGAATATCTTCAAGAAACATACGGAATGATTGTCTATCAGGAACAAATCATGCAACTATCACAAGCGATTGCAGGATTCAGTAGAGGCGAAAGTAATGGACTGCGTGGGGCGAATTTTAGGAAGAAAAAAGATGTGTTGAAGTCCAAGTTTATGGAAGGTGGCATCAGAAACGGATACACGAAGAGAGTGCTTGAAAAGGTATGGACGGAATTAGAAGACAAAGGAGCATACGCTTTCAACAAGTCTCATGCTGTCTGCTATACATGGATTGCCTATCAAATGGCATACCTCAAAGCAAACTATCCTGTGGAGTTTCAAGAGGTGATGAAAGATGATATAAGGAGATATTGGGATTAATTTTGGCAAAAAAATGCCATAAAACGCCCTCATTGTGCGGTGCTTTTGCATAGAATGCTCAAAAAACGCCGTTTTACAGGTGTGCTCATTCGTATAATAAATTATCATTAAAATTTTAACCCCAAAAGTATGAGCAAGAACAAAGATCAGAAGCGCAAGGCGCAAGTGAGTGCAAAGGCAAAGGCTGAGTCGTTCAAATTCCAGGTGGAGTATGCCCGCCAGCAGCGAGCCTCCTTCATCGCGGAGAATGCGCCCGAGTTGATGGCAGAGATGGAGGTCATCTGTCAGAACGGGCTGGTGGACGCCATGCTGGCACTCCATAACATCGTTGATGCAGGGCGTATTGAGTTTGGAGTGGAGCCAGAAGGCGAGGGCTGTTCCCTGAACGGTGCCCTTGTGCCCTACATCCTCGGCTTCACGCCTGTCTGTCCGGACAGCGCAGACACCTACGTGCCTGGTGTCTTCACGGGCCCGTTCCCTATGGCTGTGACGCTCGTTTATGACAACGAGGTGCGCAACAAGGTGGTGGAATGGGCGAAGGCACACTACGACGGCATGACCACCCGGTTCGGACAGCCCTTCCTCAAACTGCCCAACATGATTGTGGAATTCAAGAGGATGATCAAGAAAGACGAGGCATGATAAAAGACGCTGAGAAAATCCAAACGCTGCTCCATGAGATGGTGGAAACACTATCCGTGGTGCGCATTACGAAAGAGGACATCAAGCTTTTTAGAGAAGGCTTGATTGCCTCTGATTGCAGATGCCCTGCTTCAGACCCTCAAGCGTTTGTCAAGGTGATCGAGCAATTGGAAAAAGATCGGCAAGACATACTGAACGTGCATGATTGCATTCAAAAGATGATTATCCATGTGTATGATACGCAGGAGCATTGCCTCATGATGGATGATATGCCCTTATTACATGATTTTGTGGACAATGTACCATGTAGGGAATTCAAATGGGGTGTGGGACAATGGAAGGGTGATGAAGTCAGAGTCGTAATTGTATATCAAGCCGCATTAGCGGATTCCTCCCAAAGTTTCTAAACGAATTACAGATTGGATTCTTCTAAACAAATATATACTGCTATTGGAATAATATGAAGATTAAAATTCATCGAGGCACTCCGCGACATTGTGGATGGTGTGCGCAGAGAGTTCGGGATTGTGCCAGAGAACGAGCGCTGTTCGCTGAATGGGGCGATTGTCCCATACCTCATGGGAATCACTACGATCTGCCCAGACAGTGCAGACACCTACGTGCCAGGTTTGTTCTTGGGTGAGTATCCTCTGCAAGTCGTGGTTGCCTATGACAACGAGGTGCGCAACCAAATGGTTGACTGGGCGAAGGCACGTTTCGATGGCATGACGACCAGATTAGGACAACCCATCCTCAAACTGCCCAAAATGGTGGTGGAATTCAAACGAATTCTCAAATGATAATGAAAACAAATATGAATGAAATGATTATGAATGGCCTTAAAGGCTTGGCATCCGGTTTTGACAAACTGGATGCAGCCACCAATGGTTGGCAGAATGGAAACTTGATTGTTGTAGCAGGACGTCCTGCTATGGGAAAGACGGCTTTCGCGTTGTCTTTAGTACGTAATATGGCAATCGAGAAGAACATCCCTCTTGCGATGTTCTCTCTTGAAATGTCGAAAGTACAGTTAGTGAATCGTTTAATTGCGAATGTTAGTAAGGTTTCTATTGAGAGAATTAGAAGTGGACAGATTGCAAAGAATGATTGGTCAAAAATTGAAACTGGTGTGAGCTCAATGTTAGGTGCACCATTATATGTGGATGATTCACCTTCGCTTTCCGTGTCTGAACTTCGTGTGAGAGCCCACAAGTTGGTGCGTGATTATGGTGTGAAGATGATCATCATCGACTACCTTCAGCTGATGAATACGCCAGACGGTTCAAGCGAATCACGCCAAGAAGAAGTTGCAACGATATCTCGTTCTCTGAAATTGCTGGCAAGAGAATTGGACATCCCAGTCATGGCTCTTTCACAATTGAATCGACCCGTGGAGCAGAATTCGAGCAGCGATCCAGACAGTATGCGTCCGAAACTCAGCGACCTTCGTGAATCAAGTGCCATTGAGCAGGATGCCGATATGGTTTGTCTTATCCATCGTCCTGAGTATTATAAGATAGTGAAAGACAAAAATGGCAACGACACCAAGGGTGTTGCTGAAATCATTATCGCCAAGCATCGATATGGTGCAGTAGGAGATGTGCGTCTTCACTTCGACAAAGAGCAGGCAGCTTTTACGGACGAAAAGAATTAAGAGAATCAAGTTAAAATTTGAACGAGAATTAGAATAAAAGGATGTGCTCTTTCGTTATACTATATAAGGCAAACAGAACTCCAACACATCAACAAATTATATCAAAATGAAGATAAAGATCCATCGCGGGCTTGACCAAATAGGTGGTTGCATCACAGAGATCAGTACAGAAACTTCTCGTGTCTTTATCGACATGGGAAGGAATCTGCCTGGCAATGGAGAGAATATGACACCCGAGCAAGAAAAGGCATTGGTAGAAGGCTTGTTCGCTCAAAACAAGAAAGAGCATGAGGCAGTTATCTATACGCATGTTCATGAAGATCATGTTGGGATGTTTGGATATGTGCCTGAATGTGTGCCTCAGTATATTGGCGAAGGAGGAAAGACCGTCTTGTTAACGAAAAATGAATGGATAAAGAAAGGGCTGAAACTACAACTAAGGAGTGCACAAGAACTGGAGATTGCGGATGTGCCACAATGTGAGGAGGCTGTCAAAAAACAAGAAGAATTGTTGACAAAATTACATCATTTCAACACGTGGAAACGCTCTAAAACTCCTCAATCTTTCAGGATTGGCGACATTCAAATCACTCCTTTCTTCAACAGCCATTCTGCCTATGACTCCTACATGCTGCTGATTGAAGTTGATGAAAAGAGGATTTGGCACATGGGGGATTATCGCAAACATGGATATTTAGGCAAGCGGCTTCTTGATGTGTTAAGAATCTATGCCAGAAATATTGATGTCCTCATAACAGAAGGTACGATGTTGGGGCGTACTGACGAATGCATTCATGAACGTATCGTGTCGAAGAAGATGGCAAGTGTAATGGGGGCATTCAAGTATGTCTTTGTGTTGGCATCTTCGACAGATATCGAAAGACTTGCTTCTATCAAGGAAGCGTCGAAAAAGGCTGGCAAGAGTCTTTATGTTTGTTCAGGCATGATGAGGGATATGATGCGCCTGTTCACAGAACGAGAAAGCAAGATATCTAAAGGTTTGTTTGACTTCCATCCTCGCTTTTACAATGAAGGGAAGCCGATGGATTCATTGAGAAAGAATGGCTTTGTGATGGTGGTTGGAACAGGGCAATCGGGACGTGTCTATTTGATGAAGTCAGAATTGCCAGAGGAAGAAACCTTACTTATCTACTCTTCATGGGATGGGTACTACAAAGACCCTGAACAAGTGAAGGTGAATCCTCAGTATCTGATGTTTCGTGAACAATTCCACAATGTGGTGGACATCCATACTTCAGGTCATGCAGACAGACAAGCGATTAAGGATGTAATAGAAACAGTCAATCCGAAGCAAGCTGTTATTTGTATTCATAAAGACAAAGACCAAACACTCGACTCGCTGGATTTAAGTGAAGATCTCAAAAAGAAGATAGTTAACCAAACGTTATTGACATTGTGAAAATTCTCCAAATCTCCGACACACACAATCGTCATCGGCAACTGACAAACCTGCCAGAAGCCGATGTGATTGTGCATTGTGGCGACTTTGCAGACAATGGAACTGAGGAGGAAGTGCTTGATTTCCTCAACTGGTACATTGACTTACCTTACAAATACAAAATATTTGTGACAGGCAATCACGACCTTTGTTTATGGGATGCAAAAGACATTGAGGATTTGCCTGAGAATGTTTTCTTTTTGCAAGACAGAGGCGTCACGATTGAAGGCGTGAAGTTCTTTGGCATCGCATACAATCATTCAGAGTGCCTCATCCCAGAAGGCACAGACATTGTCATCACCCATGAGCCTCCCATCATGATTTTGGATGAATCAGCAGGAATTCATTGGGGAGATGTACCATTGTTCAAACGTATCATGGAAGTAAGGCCTCGCTACCACCTCTTTGGTCATGCACATGAGAGTTGTGGAACCCTCAAACAAGATGATATCATTTTCTCCAATGGTGCCATTCTCGATGATTTTTACCATATTAGCCATCAACCAAAGGTTTTCCTAATTGACACTAACACGTCAACCCCTAAACCGTGAGAATGGAGATTTAATGCCTTGCGTGTGTCACAGAGAGCCCCACCTTGTCACCCTAATTCTCTCAAATCAGGGGACGAGAATCATGGAACGTTTCTCTGATTTGACAGCGACACTTAAGACTGAAGATGCAAGAAATCTCAAAAAAACAAATACGGGCACTCAGCATTCCATCATTTGTGCTGGGTGCCCGTAAGGGCGGGGGTTGGGTGTGCGAACCTTTCGCCGTTAGGCAATTCTGATGCGCATGGTGCGCATGGGGTTCGTTCACTATTCAATGTCACTCATAAACTTGCCTTTGCGTCAACGGTTGTTAGTGGGGAGGGTGAATGAATACTTGCCGGGCGATGATACTTTCACTCCACCTTGTGGTGTTGTGGTGGTCGTCTGCGTGGAACGGTTCGTCGTTGGTGTTGACGTAGGAGACTCTATACGCAAGTCCTGCAGGTAGTTACAGTCTGCGAAGGCTTCGGGATGGCAATACGCATTCTTGCCGCTAATGATGGCTGTGGTGAGAACGCGGCAGTTGCGAAAGGCATGGCGCTGTACGTTGGCATTGTTGCCCGGCACAGCTACCGATGCAAGTCCTGTGTTGTAGAAGGCATCCTCCTCGATACTGCGCACGCTGGCAGGAATGTCTACCGACTTCATCTTCGTCTGGTCAGCGAAAGCCCGTTTGCCGATGCCCACCACCTGATACGTCACGCCACTGTGCTTCACCACGCTTGGAATCTTCACGTAACCGCTGTAGTTGCCTTTCAGTTCGCTCGTCAGTTCAACGGTGTTACCACTCAGAATCTTGTAGTTCAGTTTGTCCTCCGTGAAGACAAGACCTACATTGCCTGTCGTGCCAGCGTTCGAATAGTGATTACGGATGTCGTCCATGGAAATACCGAATTTCTTGGCGCCTTTTTCAATATCAAACTCTTTCACAGCCACCTTGCCGTTGCTGCCCACCGACGACGTCTGCCCTGGCTGCAGGTTCACCTTGTCTGTTCCCTTCTTGCTCGTCACTGTCACAGAACCAGCAAACAGATAGATGTTTGACTTGCCGCCCGTCTCCTCAAACGCCACAATCGTGCCTTTGATGCCACAAACACAGTGATACATTTCAACACCTATGCTCTTTCCTGCCGCCACCTTTTTGATGTTCGTCCACATGCGGCCTATGAGCATTTCAAGCTTTGACTCATTTTCCTCTTTTGTATGAATGATGAGGACACTCTTTGGTTTGATGACATAGGTGCTCATATCCTCCAGCCCCAAAATGGCACCGGACTCCTCTTCTGTCTTGATTCTGTCGTTTTCATAAACCACATCATCCAAATCTACAAATTCATAGGAATCATCCTCTTCAAAATTACAACGTTTCTTCACCTCTCCATAAAAGTCATTAAATCGAATACGGCTGTCTATCTTTTCACAAGGTCCCTTTTCCGGCTCAGGTGTACGTACTACAGGTGTAGGCACAGACACAGGCACAGGTGTCGCATCAATGTCAAGGTACCACGTCACCGTAATCCAGTCACCCGTATCACCCAGATAGTAGATGTTCACTTGGCCACATTTCCTTTTGGGGACACGGCTGCTGGTCGCCTTCTCCTTGTCTGTACGCATGGACTCATCCATAAGTGGGGCGCCACTCATGCTGGGCCTATCGTAATATCTGATGTCAAAGTAGATGATGGGGACTTTATTGCCCTTCACCTGTCGGCATTTGACTGTGATGGTCTTTCCTGACTCCACCGTTCCCTCATAATTCTGCATATAATTACCCCGCTCTGGTGTATTTCCCGTGTAGAGAGGCTGTTCCTCCTTCGTCACCTTCACCCCACTGATAGAGTATTCAATGGTCTGTCCCTGACGGGTGATGGTTCTCTTAAATTCACTCTGTGCTCCAGCCGTCCCAGCCACCATCAGCAGGACGAGGGTCATGATAATACTTTGAATTCCTTTCATAGTCGTATAGGTATTATGTGATTAGTTTCTTTCAATTGTCTTTTCGGCTACAAAGATACGATATTTATTTGAATCAAAAAAAAAATGAACCCCAAAAACGGCTCACCTGCAAAAATCTGTGTGGTAGATTTGAAAAAAACAAGAATAGCACTTTTAATTCCCATTTTAACTTCATTTTTAACTTCCGAAAGTTGAGTAAAGTTGAAAATTGAAAGCAGAAATTATCAAAATACGGGCACTCAGCATTCCGTCATTTGTGCTGGGTGCCCGTAAGGGTAGGGGTTGGGTGTGCGAACCTTTCGCCGTTAGGCAGTTTTGATGCGCACGGTGCGCATGTAGGGAATTCTTTTATTCTGCCAGATATTCTTTCATGCTCTTTTTCCAGTCGAGGTCGTTGCTGAGGTCGGTGAGGTCGTCCACCTTCCATTCGCCACCTTCGTAGATGAGGTTGACGCGCACAGGAATCTCACTGAAGTTATGGAGCTTGAGCGTCACGGCAGCCTCCCAAGGGGTGTCGTCCATAAGGAGTCTCTCCAAGGTGAGGTCTGTGGCGTAAATCTTCTTGCTGAAGTCTTGACCCATCACCCAGTAGTCGGCATCGAAGAAGCCCATCTCTTCAGGATTCTGGTTGTCTTTCTCTATGACAGCCTTTACCGTGGCGTTCCAGTCTTTGGAACAATACTCCTTGTCAAGTTCATTGGATTGGGTTTGCCAATCTTCACTGCTATATGCTTGACCGACCGCTTCATAGACTTCCTGTACGGTTTCGAGGGCATATTGTCCAACTTCCTCCTCTGTCGGTTCATACACAGAACCAGGACCGTCAAGCATAAAAACAGAGTCTTCATCTCCGTTGTCATTGTTGCCTGTGGTCTTGTTGCCGCAAGCAACAAACGTGATGGCGGTCATTGCTATCATGATAAATGTCAGTTTCTTCATCCTGCAGCGTCTCCGTTGTCAATACCTAAAAAGAATTCCATATCTCTTCTGAAACCAACGCCATCTGTGTCGTAGTCGGCAAAGTCGTTGATTTTCCATTGTCCGTCTTCCACGGTGAGACGAAGGCGCACTTGCCCCTTCTGTCCGTTCCATGAGAGGGTGAGGAATGCCTCCACATAGTCTTGTGTGGGGTCGGTAATGTTGTCGAACTGCACAGAGATGGGCGTGCCGAGTCCTTGGAACCAGCGGTAGCCTTCATTCTCGAAGTACGCGTCGCTGCCTTGAGCAATGGCTTTCATGTTCTTCTCTTCCACCTGTTCCATCAGCGCCAGAAGGCTTTTGGTGCATGCGATGGAATCGAGTAGGGTCATGTTCATCACCCCATCGTTCACATTGTTCAGTTCGTTGTAATAGGCTGTGATTTGTGCCTTGATGGCTTCCTCTGTATGGAGGTCGGCAGCGGCAGTCGTGGTGCTGGCTGAGTCGGATGCGATGCTGTCGATGCTGTTGGTAAATGGGGTGTTGAGTTTCTTTCCGTCGCATGCGGAGAGGAGTGCGAGGCTTCCCATCACGGTAATGCTCATCAATAGTTTCTTCATATTTGTTCTTGTTTTGTAGATTAGGTTTTTGAAGAAAAGGTCTGGATAACATGATGCTACCCAGACCTTTGCATTTATTTTTTTTAAGTTATTTTTTTATTCTGCTGGGGCAGCCTCTGGCTCTGCATCGCCCTTGTTCTTGTTCGCAAGTTCTGCCAGTTTCTTCTTGCCGTTGAAAGCGAACACCCATACGAGGAAGCCTGCAATGAGCAAGAGGATGATGCCGAGTACTGGACGGTAGAAGATCCATGCCAATGCGATGACGATGAGTGAGTAAACGATACCGATGATGGTTGCAACGATGCCCACGCCAAATGCGAAGAGGCTTGACAGGAATGGAACCACCTTGAGCAGTGTCTCAACGAATGAGAAGAGGCTCTTGATACCAGAGATGACGAGGAGTGTGCCGACGATGCGGAGAATCCAAGTCCACATGCTGTTAGCCTCGTTCTCCTCTTCGAAGATTTCGTCAATCGTCTTCTTGCCCATTCTGAGGGTCTGGAACTTCTTCTTGTTCTTTGCCACGAAAGGCTTGAATGTGTTGCCGTCAACCTGAGAAACGACAGTCACCTTGGCCGGAACAGTCTTCTCGAAAGTGATGCGTACGTCACCAATCTCAGGAGCATTCATGCTGCGACCGTAGTAGAGCACATTGCCTGCCTGGTGTACATATTCGAGGTCAACCTTGTTGTCCTGCTTGATAGAGTCGGGGAGTGCAGTCTTCACACTGTCAGCTGTAGCAGCTGCTGGTTCAGTCTGAGCAGCAGTGGTTGACACGCCCTTGATTCTTGCGTAATTGTCAGCGATGCTCTGGTTCTGAGATGCCAAGATGTTCTCGTTGATGTTCAGCTCAATAGCCTCAGAAGAACTGATGGAGTGGATGAGGGACTCGTTGAGCACATAAGCGCCGAAGGTCACTTTCTCTGCCCAAACATCCTGATCCTCTACAGTTGTCCAAGTGTGGTTCTTACCCTTATAAGCGGGATCCTTGAAGTCGTCACTTTTGACAGGGCTGCTTACCCATTCCTGTGTGTAAGTGTAAGTAGTAGTGGTCTCCTGCTTGCCACCGAGTTTGTCTTCGCTCTCTGACTCAGAGTGCTCAACCCACTGGTAGTACTCCACCTTGCGGCTCAGGCTGATAGCGTTCTCGCTGATGCCGAAGTCTGCATCGGTCAACACTTCGTCTGTGTTAGCCATGGCAGTAGCACATACGAGTTCGCCTTCAAACTCTGTGCTTTTCTTGTCGGGGTTAGGCATCTCGACACATGCACCCTGTGCGTCTTCCAACATGTCGGCTGTCTTCACTGCGCGACCTTCATTCCACCAGAGCAGAATGGTTGCACCAATGATGAGGACAAATCCCACGAGAACTGCTTTGAGCGAGTTGCCCACACGGGTACCATAACCCGTAGTTGTTTTTTCTGTGTAAGCCATAATCTTTTGTTTTAAAAATGCTTAGTAAATAGGATCTATAATTATAATAATTCACTTTTTCCGTTGCAAAGATACTCCTTTTGTTAATATTCCACAAATCTTAGGCTCTTTTTTGTCAAAAAGGAGGGTGTTTTTGCCAAAATGTGCGATTTTTTTTGTCGGAAGAGGACAAAAGCTGCATGAAAATACTTAAAAAGTCAAATATAATCCGTAATTTTGCAATCAATTTACTTCTATTTGAAATATGACACTCAAAGCACTGAACGCTCGCACGGCTCCGAAGAGTCATGCACCCGAAAGAATTGTCCAGTTTGGCGAAGGCAATTTCCTCCGTTGTTTTGTGGACTGGATTGTTTACAACATGAATCAGAAGACAGACTTCAACTCGTCTGTAGTGGTGGTTCAGCCTATCGAACACGGAATGGTGGATTGGCTCAATGGGCAGGATTGTCTCTATCATGTCAATCTGCAAGGTCGTCTGAACGGCGAGAAAGTCAATTCTCTCACCCGCATTGACTGCATCAGCCGTGCCCTCAATCCATACAGCCAGAACCCTGCATTCATGGCATTGGCAGATCAGCCGGAGATTCGTTTTGTCATTTCCAACACTACAGAAGCGGGCATCGCCTTCGATCCTGCATGTAAGTTGACTGACGCACCTGCTTCATCCTACCCGGGTAAACTTACCCAATTGCTCTATCGCCGTTTCAAAACTTTCAATGGCGCTGCCGATAAGGGACTCATTATCATGCCATGCGAACTGATTTTCTTGAATGGCCATCATTTGAAGGATTGTATCTATCAGTATATCGAACATTGGAAAAAAGATCTGGGTACTGACTATGCTGCCTTCAAGGAGTGGTTCACTCGTTATAATTATGTGTGTGCCACACTCGTTGACCGCATCGTGCCTGGTTTTCCGCGTAAAGAGATTGCCGAGATTCAGGAAAAGGTTTGCTATGCAGATAACCTCGTCGTACAGGGTGAGGCATTCCATCTTTGGGTCATTGAGAAGCCCGAGAACATGGACATTGACGCTCTGAAGGCAGAGTTCCCTGCTGAGAAAGCGGGACTGAATGTCCTCATTGCTGAAAGTGAAAAGCCCTATCACGAAAGAAAGGTGACGCTTTTGAATGGTCCGCACACGGTCCTCTCTCCTGTGGCTTATCTCAGCGGCATCAACATCGTGCGTGATGCCTGCAACGATGAGGTGGTGGGCAAATATATCCACAAGGTGCAGTTTGACGAATTGATGCAGACGCTCAATCTCCCCATGGAAGAATTGCAGCAGTTTGCCACCGATGTGCTCGAACGTTTCAACAATCCGTATGTTGACCATCAGGTGACGAGCATCATGCTCAATTCCTTCCCTAAATACGAGACACGCGACCTGCCTGGCGTGAAGGTTTATCTGGAGCGTAAAGGCGAACTTCCACAAGGTCTGGTGTTTGGTCTGGCTGCCATCATCACCTACTATAAGGGGGGCGCTCGTGCCGATGGCGCACCAATCGAACCCAACGATGCACCTGAAATCATGCAGTTGCTCAAAGACCTTTGGGCTACAGGTGATACACAGAAAGTGGCAGAGGGTGTTCTTGCTGCCGAAAACATCTGGCACGAGAACCTCAACAACACGGTTCCAGGCCTCACCGCACTGGTGAAGAAAGACCTTGACCTCATTCAGGAGAAAGGTATGTTGGAGGCTGTGAAGACCATCCTGTAAGTCTTGCCAGTCATGAAAAATGATAGTGTGCTTGCAATTTTTTCAGTTGCAAGCACATTTCTTTTAAAAAAAGTTGTTACCTTTGCACTCGATTTCAAGGGAATTCTTTGGAAGCGAACAGAAAAAGAGAGTACTAACAAATTAGAAACAACTATGGACGATTATCCGGCGAATAGTACAAAGTGCCTGGGATAAGACTCACCTCTCACGCGGAGTTGAATGAGTCTTTGCCCCACCTTTTTATTGTTCTTACATCGAAAAAGCAAAGATTCAGAAAACAATGCGAACATTCTGGAATTTTAATGGCGGCATCAAGCACATTGATGCTTGGGAGCCAAACTCTTGGGTACAGGTTACTTGCCCAGTGGATGATGACAGGGAGTTTCTAGAGAAAGAACTCGGTATGCCAGACTACTTCATGGATGACGTTTCGGATGCCGACGAGCGTGCCCGTTACGACATGGATGAAGGGTGGCTCATGATTATCTTGCGTATTCCCCATTTGAAGAGCGTTTCTTCAAGGAGCCCTTACACGACCATCCCGTTGGGTATTGTGGTCAAGGGAGATAAGATTGTGACTATCTGCAATCAGGAAACACGGATGATGCTCGATTTCGTCAATCACCAGATGCGTCGTGCAGAAGGCTTTACGGATGCGGCAGACTTGGTGTTCCGTCTCTTCTTAAGCGCATCGGTGTGGTATCTGAAATACCTGAAACAGGTGAATGGCATCATTGAGAAGGCGAAACGTGACCTCGACAAGTATATAGACAACAAGGACCTCGTAAATCTGTCACGTCTGCAAGACTCGCTCACATACTTCGGCACTTCCATTCGTGGCAACGAGTCACTGTTGAGCAAGTTGAAGTTCCGTTTGCCGGTCGATGAACTGGATGCCGAACTCATTGAAGATGTGAACATCGAGATGAATCAGGCACGCGAGACAACCGCCATCTACATTAACATCCTCGACTCCACAATGGACACCTACGCGAACATTATTAATAATAATATGAATACGGTGATGAGGCTGTTGACTTCGCTGAACATGATCATCCTCTTCCCGACCTTCATCACGTCGATGTTTGGCATGAACCTCATCAACGGCATGGAGAAATGGAAGATGGGCTTCCCGATAGCCATCATCGCCTGTGTGGTTTGCACGGCAGTATCACTGTGGTGGTTCAGAAGGAAGAAGTGGCTGTAATTTATCATGAAATTGCAATATGGGTGTACCAAATGCTAAAGGCCTACGCCCATTTTTGTTTTTTTTGAAATAAAAAGAAAACAAGTTGCCACTCGTTAAAATTATAATTAGTAACTTTGTGGCTCATTTAGGTAAAAAGGCAAATTTACACGTATTTTTAATTATAACACAACAAAATGAAAAAGTACAATTTCAATGCAGGACCTTCCATCCTTCCTCGCGAGGTGATTGAACAGACTGCACAGGCTTGTCTTGATTTCAATGGGTCAGGACTTTCTCTTATGGAGATTAGCCACCGCGCAAAGGATTTTCAGCCAGTAGTTGATGAGGCAGTAGCACTCTTCAAGGAACTTCTCAACATTCCAGAGGGTTACTCCGTACTCTTCCTCGGTGGCGGTGCAAGTCTTGAGTTCTGCATGGTTCCTTACAACTTCCTTGAGAAGAAGGCTGCCTACCTGAATACGGGTGTTTGGGCTACCAAGGCAGAGAAGGAGGCCAAGGCATTCGGTGAGGTGGTGGAAGTGGCTTCTTCTGCCGACAAGAACTTCACCTATATCCCACGCAATTTCGAGATTCCTACAGATGCTGACTACCTGCACATCACATCCAACAACACGATTTACGGTACAGAACTTCGTGAAGACCTCGACTCTCCAATTCCTCTGATTGCAGATATGTCTTCCGACATCTTCAGCCGTCCTGTTGATGTGAGCAAGTATGCTATGATTTATGGTGGTGCTCAGAAGAACCTCGCTATGGCAGGTCTTACCTTCGTCATCGTGAAGGAAGATGCACTTGGCAAGGTGTCTCGCCACATCCCAACGATGCTTGACTACCGCACTCACGTGAAGAAAGGCTCTATGTTCAACACGCCTCCTGTAGTGCCTATCTATTCAGCCCTGATGAACCTCCGTTACATGAAGGCTCACGGCGGTGTTGAGGCAATGGAGAAGTTGGCTAAGGAGCGCGCCGAAATCGTGTATGCCGAAATTGACCGCAACAAACTCTTCGTCGGCACTGCCGAGGAGGACAGCCGTTCGCTCATGAACATCACCTTCGTCTTGAAGCCAGAGTATCAGGACTTGCAGGACGAGTTCCTCAAGTTCGCTACAAGCCAAGGCATGGTCGGCGTGAAGGGTCACCGCGACGTGGGTGGTTTCCGTGCTTCTTGCTACAACGCCATGTCTATCGAAGGCGTTCAGGCACTTGTGAAGTGCATGAAGGAGTTTGAGGCGAATCATTAAAGTTAGGAATTAGGAGTTAGGAGTTAGGAGTTGCCATTCGGCATGTTTGCGCAATCTTAACTCCTAAGTCTTTTGTTTCCTACACTATTTCCTGGATATGAAAGAGAGTCGTTCCATTGTGGCTTCCAAAAGTAAAGCGTTTGCTTTACGAATCATCAAACTTTATAAGTATTTGAGTTGTGAGAAGAAAGAAATGGTGCTTTCTCGGCAGATTCTTAGGAGTGGAACCAGTATTGGAGCCAATATTACGGAGGCTCTTTCGGGGATTAGTACGAATGATTTTTACGCCAAAATATATGTCTCTTTCAAAGAAAGTTCGGAAACCAAATATTGGTTGGAACTGTTACATGAGAGTGATTACATCAATGATGAACAATTCGCATCCATCTATGCGGATTGTATAGAGTTAAATAAACTACTAAGTTCGATAACGAAATCGACACGAGAAAAGATTATTAATAATAAGTTAAGAAAGGTGCAAGGAATCGGTGACACACAATCTGTAAAGCCCACTCCTAACTCCTAACTCCTAACTCCTAACTTAAAAATTATGGCAAAAGTTTTAATTGCAACTGAGAAGCCTTTTGCTGCTCCTGCGGTTGCTGGTATCAAAGAGATTATTGAAGGTGCAGGTTTCGAACTTGCTCTTTTGGAGAAATATACAGAGAAGGCACAGTTGCTCAGTGCAGTGGCTGACGTGGACGCCATCATCATCCGTTCTGACAAAATCGATGCAGAGGTGCTCGATGCTGCCAAGAACCTGAAGATTGTGGTTCGTGCAGGTGCTGGTTACGACAATGTGGACCTCGAGGCTGCTACTGCCCACAAGGTGGTGGTGATGAATACTCCTGGTCAGAACGCCAATGCTGTGGCTGAGTTGGTACTCGGTCTGCTCGTGTTCACCGTTCGTAACTTCTACAACGGCAAGGCAGGTTCTGAACTCATGGGCAAGAAACTCGGTATTCTTGCTTTCGGCAATGTGGGTCGCAATGTGGCTCGCATCGCCAAAGGTTTTGGCATGGAAGTGTCTGCCTACGATGCTTACTGCCCAGCAGAGGCAATCGAGGCTGCAGGTGTTCACGCTGCTGCATCACAGAACGAACTCTTTGAGACTTGCGACATCGTGTCTCTCCACATCCCTGCTACAGCAGAGACCAAGCAGAGCATCAACAAGGCACTCGTGGGCAGCATGAAGAAGGGTGGTATCCTCATCAACACCGCTCGTAAGGAAGTTATCAATGAGCCAGAACTCCTCGAACTCCTTGCTGAGCGTACCGACCTCAAGTACATCACCGACATCAAGCCAGATGCAGATGCTGAGTTCGCTAAGTTCGAAGGTCGTTACTTCTCCACTCCTAAGAAGATGGGTGCCCAGACTGCAGAGGCAAACACCAACGCAGGTCTTGCTGCAGCCAACCAGATTGTGGGTTACATCAAGGAGGGTATCACAAAGTTCCAAGTGAACAAGTAACCATAAGATTTTACCTGTAAATCGTCGAAAGATAGGGCTTTCATTTGGTCATTCCGAATGAAAGCCCTAACTTTGTACCATCAACAGAAAAATCGTCAAATTGTAAATTAACTTTATGGCAATTGTAAAACCTTTTAAGGGTGTGCGTCCACCAAAGCAGTATGTAGAGCAGGTGGAGAGCCGCCCATACGATGTGCTGGACTCTGAGGAGGCTCGCGCAGAGGCTGGCGACAACGAGATGTCGCTGTACCATATCATCAAACCAGAGATTAACTTCGAGCCGGGCACCAGCGAGTATGACCCACGTGTGTATGAGGAGGCTGCCCGACAGTTTGCCAAGTTCCAGAAAAACGGTTGGCTGGTGCAGGACGAGAAGGAGCAGTATTACATCTATGCACAGACTTCGTGCCTGCCTGCCAATGGCAATAAGGAGAAGACACAGTATGGCATTGTGGTGGGAGCTTATAGCGGTGATTATCAAACGGGAGTTATCAAGAAGCATGAATTGACCCGTGCCGACAAGGAGGAGGATCGCATGAAGCATGTGCGTGTGAACGATGCCAACATCGAGCCTGTGTTCTTTGCCTATCCTGACGATGAGGTGTTGCTGCAACTCATTGACAAGTATGCCAAGACTACCCCTGAATATGATTTCGTTGCGCCCATCGATGGTTTTGGACACAAACTCTGGGTGGTGAGCGATGATAACGATATTAAGACCATCACCGAGCGTTTTGCCCAGATGCCTAACCTCTACATTGCCGACGGACACCACCGCAGTGCTGCTGCAGCCCTGGTGGGTGCAGAGAAGGCAAAGCAGAATCCGAACCATCGTGGCGATGAGGAGTACAACTATTTCATGGCAGTTTGTTTCCCTGCCAGCCAGTTGACCATCCTCGACTATAACCGCGTCATCAAAGACTTGAACGGCTTGACTCCTGCGGAGTTTATCAAGGCGTTGGAGAAGAACTTTGTGGTGGAGAAGAAAGGTGCTGCAGAGTATCGTGCACAGGAGTTGCATGAGTTCTCATTGTATCTGGAAGGGGAGTGGTATTCGCTCAAGGCAAAGCCTGGTACATACGACGAGAATGATCCCATCGGCGTGCTGGATGTGAGCATCTCGTCGAAACTGATTCTCGATGACATCTTGGGCATCAAGGACTTGCGTCGCGACAAGCGCATTGACTTCGTGGGCGGTTTACGTGGTCTTGGCGAACTGAAACGCCGTGTGGATAGTGGTGAGATGAAGACTGCCTTAGCACTTTATCCCGTCACCATGAAGCAAATCATGGATATTGCTGATTCTGGAAACATCATGCCACCGAAGGCAACGTGGTTTGAGCCAAAACTCCGCAGTGGTCTTGTGATACATAAGTTGAGTTAGAAGTTAGGAGTTGCCATGCGGCTTGCTCTCAATGAGAAAACCAGCAGGATAGCCAACTCCTAACTCCCAACTCCTAACTTCTAACTCCTAACTGAAAATGGATTCCTACAGAACGATAAAATTCTTGTCGGAAGGCACTTATAGCGAGAAGCGCAGCAAGTTTCTCGCTTTTGCTATTCCTGTCCGTTCTGTAGATGAGGTGAAGCAGATTGTGGCGGAGTACCAGAAGAAATACTACGATGCCCGTCATGTCTGCTATGCCTATATGTTAGGTGCGGAACGGAAGGAATTCCGAGCCAATGACAATGGCGAACCTTCTGGCACGGCTGGAAAGCCCATTCTTGGACAAATCAATTCCAAAGAACTTACTGATATTCTTATTATTGTAGTTCGCTACTTTGGAGGTGTGAAACTCGGAACTTCGGGGTTGATTGTGGCATATCGATTGGCGGCAGCCGAAGCCATTGCCGCTGCTGAAATTATTGAAAAGACGGTGGATGAAGACATCACGTTCTTTTTCGAATATCCTTTCATGAATGACGTGATGCGCATAGTGAAGGAAGAGGAACCTCAAATTGTATCACAAGGGTTTGACAACGACTGTACCATGACCCTCCGCATCCGTAAAGATTCCATGCCGCGTCTGAAAGCACGGTTGGAAAAGGTGTCATCACTCCGATTTGAATAGGATGGGGGGAGGCAAAAAAAATGCCGAGAAAGGGATGCTTTTCTCGGCATTTCTTATGTCCTTTCGCGAAAAAACGTACAAAAGTCATAATAAAACTTAACGGAGGGCATGAATTTGAAAAATAGTTGCTATCTTTGTCAAATCGATAGAATGACTTTAAAAAGAATTTTTCATATATGAATATTTCAAGATACTTGATGGCTGGAGCGATGCTGCTGATGAGTATATCGTCAGTACAGGCGCAGAAGGTGGTGATCGGCAACTATGTGTTCCCAAAAGATGGTTCAACCTATTATGGTGAGTTGGAGAGTGGTAAACCGAATGGCAAGGGTAAGACAACCTTCAAGACGGGCGACACTTATGAGGGAGAGTATGTGAAGGGTAAGCGTCAGGGATATGGCGTCTATACCTTTACGGACGGCGAAAAATATGAAGGGAATTGGCATCAGGACCATCAGCATGGGCGTGGCATCTATTATTTCGCCAACAACAATAAGTATGATGGTCTTTGGTACATAGACTACCAGCAAGGGTTCGGCACGATGTACTACTACAATGGTGACAAGTACACGGGTGAATGGTTGCAGGACAAGCGCAACGGGCAGGGAAGATACACGTGGGCAAATGGCATCTATTATGACGGGAACTGGAAGGAAGACAAGAAGTCGGGCAAGGGAACCTTTGATTGGCGTGACGGCTCTCGCTATGAGGGTGACATGGAAAATGATATGCGCAACGGACATGGCAAATACACGTATGCCAATGGTGATTTCTATACAGGTGGATGGAAAGATGATATGATGCACGGGAAAGGTATCTACAAATTCAAGAATGGAGATATCTATGAAGGTGATTATCTAAACGGTGAACGCACAGGGCAGGGTATCTTCACTTATGCGGACAAGCGTAAGTATGTGGGACAGTTCAAGAATGGTCTGATGGATGGCTTTGGCACCTACACATGGCCTGATGGTTCTCGTTATGAGGGCTATTGGGTGGAAGACAAGGAGCACGGACGTGGCAAGTTCACGGGTGCCGGGGGTGACCTCTACGATGGTGAATGGGCTGCTGGCGAAATGAATGGTGAGGGTGTTCTCCGCTTGGCTGATGGCACTAAATTCAAAGGGCACTTCAAGAATGGCATGAAAAACGGAAAGGGAGTGGAAGAGGCTGCTGACGGCACACGTTTTGAGGGTTCTTTCTTCAACGACCAGAGAGATGGTTCATTCGTCGAAAAGGACAGAAGTGGCGAGGTGATTCGTAAGGGCATCTATAGTCGTGGAAGACTGATGGGACAGTGATAAAAAGACCCTCTCTGTCCTGCGGAAATCTCCCACATAATGGGGAAAGCCATGCGGGATGTGAGAGTTAAGGGTTTAGGGTTTAGAGTTTGAAAGAGAGGATTATGATGATGGACTTGCAAGGTGTATTGGAAGAGGTGAAGCAGTTGGCAGTGGAGGTGGGAACATTTATCTCCAAACAACGTGAGACCTTTGACCTCAGTAGGGTGGAGTCGAAGCATAGTCATGACTATGTGAGTTATGTGGATAAGGAGAGCGAGAAGATGATAGTGGCTCGGTTGAAGGAAATATTGCCTGTGGCAGGTTTCATTACAGAGGAGAAGACCACGGAACAGAAAGATGAGGAAACGGAACTTTTCTGGGTGGTTGACCCGCTGGACGGCACGACAAACTTCATACATGACCTTGCTCCCTATTGCGTGAGTATTGCATTGAGAAACGAAAAGGAATTTCTGCTCGGTGTGGTGTATGAAGTGACGCGTAAAGAATTGTACAGTGCCTTTAAGGGTGGTGGGGCTTATCTGAATGGCAGGAAGATACATGTGTCCTCTTTCACGGACATGGACAAGGCTTTGGTCATGATAGGCTATCCATATAATGCGGAAGGCTATCGCAGGTTCTGTATGAATTTGTCGGGGCAGTTATATGGGCATTGTGCCAGCATCCGCAGCAATGGCAGTGCGGAAGCAGAACTTTGCTATTTGGCGGCAGGTAAAATCGATGTCTATGTGGAATCGTTCATTCAGCCATGGGATGTGGCGGCAGGTGCTTGCATTCTGATGGAGGCAGGTGGTAAAGTGACCGATTATGAAGGAAAAAATGAATTGTGGGAAAGTGGGCGTGAGGTGCTTGCCACCAATGGAATGTTGCACGAAGCGATGCTGAAAGAAATCAGTCGGGCAAGGGATTGAAAGACATGTAAAGAGAGATAACTAACAGTATTATAAACCTTAATTCATCAGCGTTATGATTTTAGACACACTTGAGAACTTTGGCAAATATGTTTCCCTTAACCCTTTATTCCCTAAAGTGTTGGAGTATTTGCAGAACACAGACTTGATGGCACAAGAGCCTGGATGTGTGAACATTGATGGTAACAAACTCTTTGTCAACCACAATGTGGCAAAAGGCAAAACAGTGGATCAGGCAAGAATGGAAACGCACAATGCGATGATTGACATCCAGATTCCGTTGTCATGCCCAGAGGTGATAGGCTATATCCCTCGCCAATATCTTTCCAGGGCAGAGTACGATGCGACAAAGGACATCACTTTCTATCTGGATCGTCCCGAACAATACATTACGGTGCATCCGGGAGAGTTCGTCATCTTCTTTCCAGAAGATGGCCATGCACCTTGCATCTCGCCTGTGCCAGAATACAAAAAAGTTATCTTCAAAATTAAAGCATAAGGAGTCATGGCTACAAAAAAGAATGTAAAAACCGCTGCAGCCAAGAAAGAGGCTGCCGTGAAACATATCGGCATCGTCAAGAATGACCCATGGCTTGAACCCTTTGAGGGAGCCATCTGCGGTCGTCACGACCATGCTCTATACAAGTTGAATGAACTGACCAACGGTGGCAAGCAGACCCTTTCCGACTTTGCCAGCGGACACCTGTACTTCGGACTTCACAAAACCTCCAAGGGATGGGTGCTGCGCGAGTGGGCGCCGAATGCCACCGACATTCATCTGGTGGGCGACTTCAACGGATGGCAGGAAGATGAAGCCTACAAGATGACCCGCATCGACAACGGCAACTGGGAAATCAAACTGAAAGCCAGCCAGATGCACCATGGCGACCTCTTCAAACTGAAAATCAAGTGGCAAGGCGGAGAAGGGGAGCGCATACCTTCCTACGCCAACCGCGTGGTACAAGACGAAGTGACAAAGATATTCTCCGCACAAGTCTGGGCGCCAGCAAAGCCCTATGAGTTCAAGAAAAAGAACTTCAAGCCCGACACCAACCCGCTCCTCATCTACGAATGCCACGTCGGCATGGCACAGGATGCCGAGAAAGTGGGCACCTATACCGAGTTCAAGGACAACGTCCTGCCTCGCATCAAGAAAGACGGCTACAACGCCATTCAGGTGATGGCCATAGCCGAGCATCCCTACTACGGCTCCTTCGGCTATCATGTGAGCAATTTCTTCGCCCCCTCCAGCCGTTTCGGCACACCCGAAGAACTGAAGGAGCTCATCGACACCGCCCACCAGATGGGCATCGCCGTCATCATGGACATCGTACACTCACATGCCGTCAAGAACGAGATTGAAGGCTTGGGCAACTTCGCCGGCGATGGCTGCCAATACTTCATGCAAGGCGGACGACGCGAGCACCCCGCTTGGGACTCCCTCTGCTTCGACTACGGCAAGAACGAAGTCATCCACTACCTGCTCTCCAACTGCAAGTATTGGCTTCAGGAATTCCATTTCGACGGATTCCGCTTCGACGGAGTCACCTCCATGCTCTACTACAGTCACGGTCTGGGCGAAGCCTTCGGCGGCTACGGCGACTACTACAACGGGCACGAAGACGACGAAGCCATTGCCTACCTCACCCTCGCCAACCTCCTCATCCACGAAGTCAATCCACGAGCCATCACCATAGCTGAGGAAGTGTCGGGCATGCCCGGACTCGCAGCCCCCTTCAAGGAAGGCGGCTACGGCTTCGACTACCGCATGGCGATGAATATACCCGACTACTGGATCAAGACCATCAAGGAACTCCGCGACGAAGACTGGAAACCGTCCTCCATGTTCTGGGAAACCACCAACCGCCGCCAGGAGGAAAAGACCATCTCCTACGCCGAAAGCCACGACCAGGCACTGGTGGGCGACAAGACCATCATCTTCCGTCTCATCGATGCCGACATGTACTGGCACTTCAAGAAAGGCGACGAGAACATGACCGTCAACCGAGGCATCGCCCTCCACAAGATGATACGTCTCCTCACCGCCTCCACCATGAACGGCGGCTACCTCAACTTCATGGGCAACGAGTTCGGCCATCCCGAGTGGATAGACTTCCCTCGCGAAGGCAACGGATGGGGCTACAAGTACGCACGCCGCCAGTGGAACCTTGTCGACAACAAGGAACTGTGCTACCACTACTTAGGCGATTTCGATGAAGCCATGCTCAAAGTCATCAAGACCCAGAAAAACTTCCAGAAGACCCCCGTGGTGGAAGTGTGGCACAACGATGGTGACCAAATCCTCGCCTTCTCTCGTGGCGACTTGCTGTTCGTGTTCAACTTCTCGCCCGACCGTTCCTACACCGACTACGGCTTCATCGTACCGCAAGGCAGCTACGACGTCGTGCTCAACACCGACAGCAAATGCTACGGAGGCAACGAACTTGCCGACGACACCGTTCGTCATTTCACCAATTACGACCCCATCTACGAGAAAGACAGCAAGGGGTGGCTTATGCTCTACATACCAGCCCGTTCCGCCGTCGTACTTCGTAAAAACGCAGATTGATTGTGAACTCCTATCATCCATACCCACAGAAGACCGCAGGAATCATCCGCTATTCCTGCGGGATTCTGTTCATGCTCTTCTCATTCAGTTACCTCTACTATCTGCAAGGTGAGATATTGGCAGAGGCACAGTTCGTATATTCCAAAGGAGTCACCACCTACAACCTTCTGCTGGGTGCCATCATTATCACCCTCGTCCTGCAGCTGCTTCAGTGGGTCGTCCGCCTTCTTTCCCGTCTGCCGTCCCGATGGCATGCATTCTCTTACCTGCCCTCCATGCTGTTGCTCGCCATCCTCACCGACGTCAATCCCGAAGCGATGCTTCACTTTTCCTTGGGGGCATGGCTCTGGATTGCTCCTGCACTTCTTATAGCTTACATCCTTTTAGTCATCATCGTTCGAAAGGTTGACGCAGATGAGTCTGACTACCCATTAGCCACCAAATCGCAGGCATACCCCAACCTCATCATCCTGTTCCTCCTCATGCTTCTCACGGGTGCTGTGCCGCAGACTCCCGATGTCTATCACTATGAACTCAAGGCTGAACGCCTTCTCCTTGCTCATGACTATGAAGGTGCGGCAGCTGTAGGAGAGAAATCTCTACGTACCACAGCCCGACTCAACCAATTGCGCATGTATGCCCTTTCCCAACAAGGACTGCTTCCCGAACGCATATTTCACTATCCTCACCATGACGGCTCACGTGGGTTGCTCGACATCACAGATACGTTCTCCTTATACCGCCTCACTCCGCAGGATATCTGTTCCCATCTTGGAGCACGCCCTGGCAAATCTGTCCGCACTGTAGATCGTTTCTATCAACTCCTGCTTGCCGACACCCTCCATAATCAGCATGTAGTGGACTACTATTTGTGTAGTCTTTTGCTTGACAAGGAACTATCCACCTTCCAGCATCAGTTGCCACGTTATTACAACCTTTCAGACACCCTTGTTGGAGCCTACGACCGTTTGCCGACCGCCTATCGTGAGGCCCTTTTACTCATAGGTCAGCACAAAGCGGCACTTGATGGACACATCGTTATTCAGCACGACACCCTTGCCACATTAGCTGACATTGAGCTGGTGAACCGTTTCCGTGATTATTGCGCACTGAGGGATACGCTGACAGATAAGACAGAGCGTGTCAACAGGACCCATCGTGAATTTGGTGACACCTATTGGTGGTACTATGAATTTAGCCATCTTGCTACAGGAGAATTGAAAAAGAGAAAATGACCACTCGTGCCCGTTCAATAGCCATCCTCCGTCTTGCCTGTCCCATCATCATTGCACAATTAGGCAGCATACTGCAAGGATGGGCAGATACCATCATGGTGGGGCAGTATGGCACGCCAGAACTCTCAGCCGCAGGCTTTGTCAACAACGTATTCAATCTCTGTCTCTATTTTCTCTTGGGCATTTCCTATGCCACCACGCCTGTAGTTGCTGCATTCTTCAGTCAGGGCAAACATTGCGAAGTCCTTCGTTCTTTCCATGAGAGCAACTTGGTCAATCTCCTTATGAGCCTTGTTGTAATGGCCCTGCTTTTCATCCTTTATCTCAACATCCATCATTTAGGGCAACCCGACGAACTGTTGCCCCTTATCCGGCCTTATTTTATCATTCTTTTGTTATCTTTGCCGTTCCTTGCCCTTTTCAATTCCATGAAGCAGTATTTTGATGCATTGGGCAATACAAAGGCACCCATGTGGGTGATGATAGGCAGCAATATTCTTAACTTTGTACTTAATTACCTCCTCATCTTTGTTCTTGACCTTGGACTCTTCGGTGCAGGACTTGCCACCTTCATTTCTCGTGCTTTCATGCCCCTTGCCATGTGGTTGGTGCTTCAGCATCGGCAAAAGACAATTGGCAATGGTCAACGAGTGCTACCCAATCGTCAGGGCATCCTTAATCTCATTCGTCTTGGCATTCCTATCTCGGTTCAGTTATGTCTTGAAGCCGGTTCTTTCAATATATGTGTTCTCTTTATGGGATGGATTGGGGCAGCCGCTCTTGCAGCCCATCAGATTATGGGAACAGTTTGTACTCTTGCTTTTATGGTCATCTACGGCATTGGTGCAGCAGCAGCCATCCGTATTGCTCACCACCGAGGTATTGGCAATTGGGAGGAAGTGCGTCGCACAGCTCAAACAGCCGTATGTCTGTCTTTCATGATTGATGCCTTCATCGTGGCTGCTATTTGCTTGGCAAGTCATCCGATTACTCGCCTCTTCACTACCAGCCACGAAGTCACAGTTTTGGTCATTTCCTTCCTGCCTGCCTTTGTATGCTATCAGATAGGTGACTGCATCCAGATTATTTATGCTAATGCTCTCCGTGCCATTGAAGATGTACGTGCCATGATGTTCTATGCTTTTGTTGCTTATATCATGGTCAGCATTCCGCTTGCTTATCTTTTTGCCTTTCCTCTTCACATGGGAGCCGTTGGCATCTGGTGGTCATTTCCCTTTGGACTCACCACTGCTGGTATTTGCTACTACCTCCAGTTCTGCCGTCATATGAGGAAAGGAGGGAAAGGATGCAATATGATTGTATCATAGGGAAAGAATAAATAGGGAAATATGTTATGGCAGGTTGTTAGTGGTATGAAGGCTGAATTCGCAACCACAGTATTGTTGGTTGTAAAAATTGTATTCGTGTAGAAGTTGATTGCGGCGGTCTTGTAGTCCGCCTTTGCGCCAGTTTTGAGGCCAGAAAAGGGTGCGCTCCACACCTTGTTGGGCGATAAGACCGGCTTGATTGATTTGGTCGAGGCTCTTCCAGCGTGAAGAGGCAAGGGTCGTGGCAAAGTAGGTGATGCCAAGTTTTTGGGCTTGAAGAGCCGTGGCGGTGAGGCGTATGCGGAAACATTGGAAGCAACGGGAACCACGTTCGGGTTCCTGTTCAAGACCTCGAATTTGGGAGAGCCATGCTTGGTGATTATAATCTCCGTCAATCCACGGAATATTCATGCTGTCTGCATGGCGTTTACTTTCATTTTTCCTAATTATGTACTCATCGTATGGGTAGATGTTAGGATTGAAGTAGAAAATGGTGGGGTGGATGTCATGTTGAAGCATCCACTCGACGATGGCGGAAGAGCAGGGTGCACAACAAGCATGGAGGAGCACTTCGTGAAGACCGTCAGGGATAATAATGTCGTTTTTTTTCTTCATGCTGGCAGGGCCATTATTGTTTGTACAGGCTATATTTAACCCTCATTTTCACAAAGGGTTTGACGTGGTCGTGCATGGTCATGTAGGTATGATTATGTCCACTCTCTCGCAGTCTCCCATAGAATGGGATGGTTGCTCCGATGCCTAAATTCAAAGTTACCTGATGCAATAGCCATGAAGGAGAGTGGTTTCCCGAAACACATGGTGTTATAGTTTCCCGTCAAACAACCTCCATAGTGGTGATGCTTGGTGGGCACATTGAAGAGCGGAGTGGGAGTATCGGGGCATAGTTCCCGATTGCTGAAATTGTAAAAAGGAGAAATAGAAAGGGAAAACTTTTGATTGCCCAGCAGTTTCAAGTTTGCCCTGACTTTTGCGTTGATGCCGTGTTTTAGACGTCCATTTTCAATATGCCTTTCATTATTGGAGTTCCAGTAATAGTCGGTGTTTGTAGCCCCATCTATAGTAGCAGAGATACTGAGTTTCTCTCGTGGGTCACTCAATTGGGCATGGATTGTGGCGAATACAATCCAGCACAATTGTGCCATGTAAAGTCTTGAATGCCGCATGTGTTGTATTTTGTTTGTTCATTTAAAACGATTCTTCGCCTCTCATATTGTGTTGATTTGCCATTAAATGCCTACCTTTGTAGCCTGTTTGAATGAGATTGCTTGTGACGGTACTCAAATAGGGCAATTCTCAAAAGGTTGTTAGTATGAATATCATCAGATTTGTGAAGAATTGGATGTTGCCGATTGCAATGGCGATTGGTGTGGCATCTTATTATGTATATGTGAACATTCCTGCATTGGACGGGACACATGCAGTTGTGAATAGGGCAATTGGTTATGTGCAGCCAGCATTGCTGTTTTGTATGCTGTTCGTGAGTTTCTGCCGTATGAGTATCAGGGAATTGAAACCGCGTGCGTGGATGTTGGAACTGCTGGCGATTCAGGTGGTGAGTTTTGTCATGATGGGACTGTTGATTGTTTGGATGCCTAATGTGGCAGGACGTGTGGTCATTGAGAGTGCAATGATTTGCATGATATGTCCGACGGCAACGGCTGCCGCTGTGGTGACGACAAGACTACATGGTAATGCGAATGTGGTGGTGAGTTACACCTGTCTTATCAATATGGCAGTTTCGTTGTTTGTGCCTATGATGGTGCCGTTTATGCATGAGAGTAACATGCCAGGCTTGACTTTCGAGATTTCTTTTCTTTTGATTCTTGCAAAAGTTTTTCCCTTGCTGATTATGCCGTTAGTTGTGGCTTGGTTTGTGAGGCATCTTTTCCCGAAGTTTCATGCCTATATCTTGCGGCAGACAAATTTGGCATTTAATCTGTGGGCTGTTTCGCTGGCATTGGCTATAGGGGTATCGGTAAAGGCCCTGGTGCACAGTACTGAAGGCTTGGGAACGATGATCGGCATTGCTGTTGTATCGCTTATATGTTGTGTAGCGCAGTTTGGAATTGGACGGTTGATAGGACGGAGACACGGGGAGCCTGTGGCTGGAACTCAAAGCCTTGGTCAGAAGAACACGGTGTTTGCGATATGGATGGGTTACACTTTCCTCAATCCCGTCACAGCATTGGCTGGTGGATTTTATTCATTATGGCATAATTTAGTGAATTCGTGGCAGTTGTGGCGAGTGAGGACTTCTCCAAAAGAATAAATTATGCAGTGTGGTATAAGATGTAAATCTTATCTCTTTCCGAAGAGTTTCTGAATGAGGTCGATGCGTCCCATTTGGCGGAGCAGACGGGTGATGTTTTGTCGCTCGGATGGCTTGTACCAGAAAAAGAATTGACGTTGGGCAAGTTTTTCTTTTTGTGTCTTGGCTGACCAGATGGGTTGAAGGGTGTAAGGATGAAGACCTGTGTACCAGGCTTCGGTAGAGACGGTCATTGGTGTGGGAGTAAAGTCTTGCACTTGCTCCAGTTGGAAATTGAGATCTTTGGTTAATGCTGCCAATTCAGCCATGTCTTCAGCAGTGCATCCTGGATGGCTGCTAATGAAATAGGGAATGATTTGTTGGCGAAGGTTCTTGCGACGGTTGAGTTCATCGAAGATGCGCTTAAAGTCATAAAATAGTTTGAAGGACGGTTTGCGCATGAGTGAGAGCACACGGTCAGAGGTGTGTTCTGGTGCCACTTTGAGGCGCCCGCTGACGTGCTTAGTGATGAGTTCCTCTGTGTATAATCTATTGCTGCGATTAATGCGTTCGTCACCTGTATCGTGAAGCAGGAGGTCATAGCGGACGCCTGAACCGATGAAACTCTTCTTGATGCCGGGCAGGGCATCGACGGCATGATAGATGTCGAGCAGTCGGGAGTGGTCGGTGTTGAGGTTCTTGCAAATCTGCGGATGGATGCAAGAGGGACGTTTGCACTGGTGGCAAAGATCGAGGTTCTTGCCATGCATGGCATACATGTTGGCGGAGGGTCCACCGAGGTCGCTGAGGTAGCCCTTGAAATCAGGCAGTTGGGTGATGGCTTTGACTTCGCGGAGGATGCTCTCTTTGCTGCGTGAAGTGATGAATTTTCCCTGATGAGCGGAGATGGTGCAGAAAGCACAGCCACCAAAGCATCCACGATGAAGGCATACGGAGAATTTGATCATCTCGTAGGCCGGGATGCGTTTGCCTTTGTATTTCGGATGTGGCAAACGGATGTAAGGGAGGTCAAACGAGCGGTCGAGTTCATCTTGAGTGAGGGGTTGATAAGGGGGATTGACGACCGCATATCTGCCATCCACCTCTTGAATGATGCGTTGTGCAGCATACTTGTTCGATTCCTCCTCAATGTGACGGAAATTTTCGGCTTGGGCACGTTTGTTGCGCAAACACTCCTCGTGGCTATGCAATACGATGTCATCAGGACGGATGCCGCCGGGTATGTCGGTTTTGTTTAGGAGGGAAGCCGTTTGCCTTTGCGGGAAACGTGCCATGAGGTTGCGGAACTTCTTGATGTCAATCTCGCAGTCCTGTTCCACCAGCAGTCGGGCTAACGACACCATCGGTTTTTCGCCCATGCCATAGATGAGAAGGTCTGCACCAGATGGATGCAGGATGGTAGGCATGAGGCGGTCTTGCCAATAGTCGTAATGGGTGAGACGACGGAGGCTTGCTTCGATTCCGCCAATGACTACGGGTGTGTCGGGATAGAGTTCTTTCAGAATGCGTGTGTAGACGATGGTGGGGTATTCGGGGCGGAGGTCGTGACGACCGTCGGGCGAATAGGCGTCCTCTGAGCGGAGACGTTTGTTGGCGGTGTATTTGTTCACCATCGAATCCATGGCGCCGGGGGCGATGCCGAAAAAGAGGCGTGGACGACCGAGTTTCTTGAAGTCACGGAGGTCGCCATGCCAGTCGGGCTGAGGGACAATTGCCACGTTCAGTCCTTCCGCCTCAAGAATGCGACCGATGACCGCCGCTGCAAAGGAAGGGTGATCAACGTAAGCATCGGCTGAAAAGAGGATGACATCAAGATGATCCCAGCCGAGGCGATCGATTTCTTTTTTGGTAGTGGGAAGGAAAGACATGTTTTTTGTAGATTTGTATCACCAATTATTCTAAGAATGCCAGAAAGGCCTTCATGAGTGCATTGAGTTTTTTCTGTTCGGTAATGGATTCGAGGGGGAAGCCGAGACGGACGAACCGCTGTTGTTGGGCAATACCTGCACAATTACCATTGGAGTAGGTGAGGATGGCAAAGGCTTGACCCGATGGAGCCAACACAGAGGGGGATGGCACACTGAAACTTTGTGGGTTCATGTCGCGGTAAATGTCAAAAGTGAGTCCACAACCCGAAAGGGTCTTGAGTGACTTGTCAGGGAGGGCTGCAACTGTAGTTCCTCCGATGGAAGGACACCCTGCATTGGCTGCACTCATCAGCACTTTCCCACCTTGGTTGTAGAATTGCTCAATCAGAGAGTTCATACGGCTGTCAAACTGCCTTTGAGTGCCGTAGATGAGGTTGATGATAGGGTAGGAGGATAGTGTCACTTCTCCCTTTTTGAGTGCCTTTTCGCTACATGAGGTAAAGGAGTGGTTGCCGCTGAGCATGATGGCGCGTCCGTGGATGACGGGATAATCGAAGGTGTTGCCCATCATGATTTTTCCTTCTAATTCATCGCCACTCATGCCAAGTCCGTCAGAGGCTTCGCTACCAGCCTTGGAACGTTCAAAACTGCGTTGGTATCCACAGAACCCTGTATATGCACCATAAGGTACACCTGGGTCAGCATTGAGGTCGAAGCCACAAGTGGTGGCTGTGTTGACGACTTGTGGCCCTTCGAGTCTTGTGAAGGCATTCACAATGAGGACAGTTCCTCTGTTCTGAGAGGAGATTCCACATGAAAGCACTTCAGAGGGGAAACTTTCTCCACCGTCGTTTAAGGCTGTGACTTTGAAGGAATAGACTTCATCGGGGTTCAGTTCAATTGTATGGCTTGTGCCTTTTACGAGGATGCCATTGTCAAAACCTTGATGTCCACGGCGTGTATAGATGATGTATTCCTTGGCTTTTGCCGTTGGCTCAAGCGGGTCATCCACTGGCGACCACGAAAGGGTGGCAGTGTTTCTTTGTTCATCCAACGTGATGGCAAAATCCTCGACAGGCAAAGGCTGAATCACATAGTCACGTTTGTAGAGGGTGGCGATATATTTGACGATAGTTTTATAAACCGAACGGGAAAGGTCGAACTTAAAGTGTGGATCGTAGGCAAGACGCATGTCGGCAAAGTTCTGGTGGGAGAGCATTTCGAGAATGCAGGCTGGTGGCATCGGGGCACGTGTCTCGCCATAGTTTCGGTTCCAGAGTTGTCTCACTTGCCAGTTATATTTCTTTAGGTCGGTGGTGAAGTTGGTGAGGAACATGCTGATGAGGTCTCTCGACACATATCGGTCCATGCCTGCTCCCGTCTTGCCTTCATTGTAATCGGTCATATAGACTCCTAACGAACCGACGAATGTATCGTCGGTCCTTACACCGGCATCGGTGTGGAAGGCTACGGAGATGTCGAGCGGAACGCCGAGCCCGTTCTCTCGTTGGGGATTGTAGATGGAGCCTCCCGAGAGGTGGTTGATGGCGGCTGAACGGGCATTGATGTCGTTGTTGTAGTCGTTGTCGGCAAAGGGCTCTGTGTGTATCTTGTAGGGGAATCCGTACCACTGCACGCTGTATTTGGCTGCTTCTGCCCATCGGGGAAGTCCGGATGGGCGTACGGAATAGTTGCGGCCTTCTGGCACGATGTTTCCCATGCCTCCGCCGAAGCGTACGGCATCGGCGGTGATGATGCCTTTGTGGTGGCTGTGGCTGGAGAGAGCCACCATGCCGTAGCCGTGTTCGCCTTGGTCGAATTCGAATGTGCCGAGATACACCCATGTGCCTCCTCCGATTTGCTGATTCACCTTAAATTGGGTGACACCTCCCTTGTGGTGAACGGTGTAGGTGGCTTCGTCGGTTGAATTTTCATATGACTGATAGGTGACATACACGGCATATTTTCCTTCTTCGGGTATGTTGGGAACCCATTGTGCCAGTCCCTCGTCCTTTGCGGAGGTGACAGTCGGGACGTAGCGTGCCGTCCCGTCGGTGAAGGGGGAGTCGCATGCTTCGTAGATGTCTTTGATTTGTGCAAACCCGGGTCTTTCAGTGGTGTTCCATTTGGTGTTCTTTTGTTTGCGACGGAAGGATTCGATGTAGGTTCCGTTGCGGTGCGGATGGTCGTTATCGACAATGACTTCGTGGATTTGGTAGTCGCGTTCGCGAGGGGTAAAAACGACAGCGCCTGCATTTTGCAGCATCGGGATGATGAAAGGCACAACAAATGTCTGCGAGAACAGATCCTCGGTCGTACAGAAGAGTCGCGGACGTTGCCAATACCAATCGTTCTTCTCGGTGCGGTAGTAGCGTCCGTGACTCTGCCACAAGGCGATGTGATTCCCTTCCAGTCCTTTCTCGGCTGTGTAGGGGCGGGAGATGTTCTTCACCCAAGGCTCCCCTTTGTAAGTTTCGTTCAAGAGTCGGGCGGGATCTTTTTTCCCTTTTCTGAAGAAGTTGGGCACAAGGTCTTCGATGGGGCGACCGTCGGTCTCCACTGTCACTTGATACTCTTTTTGCGAAGGGGACAAGAAGGTGCTGATCTCTTTGTAGATGCGTTCCACCACCTCTGCGGTGAAGTGCTGCTCCTGAAAACCGCCTCCCAACACGATGCGTATGCGTTCCTCCTGGCTGTTGATGTCGCACGATACGACCGTGGATGGCTTGATGTTTGCATCGTATCGGGTGTAATTCTCAGCCCATGTCGTCAGTCGGCTTTGCAGGCTTTGTGAGTTCCCGTAGCAGGGTAGTGCCAGCAACAGGATGAATAGTATTGTTCTCATTCCCTTGTGTTGATTTTTTGAAACCCAATCAATTTGTCATACCGTTCGCCAAAAGGTCTGTGATAGACGAACACCTCGTATTCGTTTTCGGTCTGATGGAAGTCTCCTTCGCAGGGACGTGTCTGTCCCGTTTCCTCTCCGTCGGGTTTGTACATGTAGAGGTAGTTGTAAGAGCCTTGTTTCAGTGGGGTCACCAGTTCATATTGGTGGTCTATCAGGTTGTATTCCATCCGGTACGCCTCCTCCATGCGGTTGTTAGTCAGGTCGCCAAACAGATACACATCCCCTCCTGCCACCTGAGGCATCTGCAAGGTGAAATGTGTGAAGAAGTAGTCACTCTCCGTGTCGTTCGTCACGTTCTCTCCATTACGCACATAGTAGCGACCGTTCTGGTCTTCATCGTACACGTACATGGTGCGCTGCTCGTCTGCGTAGAGCAGGGCATGGTAGTATGTGTCGTCATACTCCATGCGGTCCACCCGCATGGTCGGCACATACTCGCTCAGAATCTCGAAACGCCGGTACTCATTGCCCGCAGGAAATATCAGTGAGCGGTTGTGGTTGAAGACGAGGCGATTCACCTGCATCAGCGTGGGGTGCAGATCCTCCACATGATTGTCCCATCGACGATTCTGCTTCACTACATACTTCAGTTCATTCACGGGGTTGCTCATCTGATAGCCTCTGTAATTCACGGCAAAATTCACCTGTTGGTGATGCTCATACGTGTCAATGTCGGTATTTGCAGTCACCTCTATTTCTACACCCACCCTCGGCTCCACCACCGAGAAGCATGCCTGTGCCACGGGCTCTTCCTCTTCGTCTTCGAAGATGTTCACCCTGTAATTGCCCGACACGAGCAGCCTCGTGTTCTCGTTGGGTAGCGTCAGCCAATAGTGGCAGTAGCCCATCTCCGTGCCCATGGCAGGTTCGTAGTCCTCTATGCGCTGGTCGCTGAATCCTGTCATGTACTCACTCGTGAGTAAGTCGCTGGGTGTCCAATCTGCATTACAGTGGGTGATGGTGTAGGAGTATCGCTGATGATTTGCCTGTAAGTCGTCAAAACTCACCTCCACCTGATGCCCTCCACCCAGCAGCATCACGGAGGGTGTGCCCCACACGCCATCCACTGTCACCTGCAACGTCTTGATGCGTGGCGAAAAGCAGATGTTCTCCTGTGCGTGACATCTGATGCCCCAAAGGGAGATGCTCAGGATAATCATTAAACGGATGAGTCTCATTCGTGTCATTCGTCGCACTGAAGGTGCTTCGTGCAATGCTTCTTCTCGCCGCATGGAAAAATTAGTGAATTTAGTCAAATTCGTTGGTGAAAAAACATCCGAAACGTCAGTCAATCTTAACATTCAACCTTCCCTTGATGTCATTTACATTGGTGCCAACGTGGAAAGTGTAAGTGCCTGACGCCAACTTCCATCCGTGTTGACTCTCGTCGTAGTAATTGAGCTCCTCCTTGGGGATGGCAATGTGAAGCGTTTCGCTTTCACCTGGCTGTAGTAGCTTGGTTTTTGCAAATCCCTTCAGTTCTTTGGCGGGGCGTGGAACATTGCTCTGCTGAACCGATGAGTATATTTGCACAATCTCTTTGCCGGCCACTTTGCCTGTGTTGGTAACATCCACGCTGATGACAATGTCGTTGCCCGTTGCATGGCCAGAAGGCTTTCCGTAGGCAAAAGTCGTGTAACTCAACCCGAATCCGAATGGGAAAAGCGGTTTTACATTATTCGTGGTGAAATGGCGATAGCCCACAAAGATGCCCTCCTTGTAGTACACCTCCTTGTTCACACCTGGATATGCCTCTTTGCCATACTGCACGTATGGATAATCCTCATACTTCTCGGCAAAGGTCACGGGTAGTTTTCCACTGGGGCATACCTTTCCGCTCAACACATTGGCGAGTGCTGTGCCTGATTCGCTGCCCAAATACCAGCAGTGCACCACGGCTGCCACCTCTTTGAGCCAAGGCATGGCGTATGGGTTGCCACCGAAAGTCACCACCACAATGTTCTTTTGAATCTTTGCCAATTCCGAAATCAGTTCGTTCTGTCCGTAGGGCAGATCATAGCCTTCGCGGTCACCATTCTCACAATCTTGGTGTGTGTTCTTGTTCAGACCGCCGATGAAGATGATGAGGTCGGCTCCTTTTGCCGCTTCCAGCGCTTGTGCCTTCAGTTCTGCCTGCTTAGTGGGGTCAATCCTGTCCACGTGGTCATACATCACCCTTCCCGAATAGTAGCCCTGAGCATAATCCACCATCTGTTCATACTGCTTTTTGAGCGCATCCAACGGACTGATGTCACGCAGGGTCTTCAGTTCTGATGAACCGCCACCTTGCGTCAGCGAACGTGTGGCATTCTCGCCAACCACCAGCACATTATGGTATTTTGTCCATTTCGATGGGTCAAGTGGTAGGATATTCTTCTCATTCTTCAACAAGACGATACCTTCCTCGCCAATCTGACGGCACACATCGTAATGTGCTTCCGAGCACTGGTTGCCAATCACTTTCTTGGGGTTCATTGCAGTACGGAAGATGGTGCGAAGCACTCGGCTTGCCTTCTCGTCCAATACCGACATGGGCACTGTTCCATCTTCTATCAGTTTTTCGAAAGGATTGGCAAGATAATAATTCTCATAACCAAATTCACTTTCTTTCAATTTGCCATCGGTATATGTGCCCATCTCAATATCGAGTCCACCTAATGCTGCCTCCATTGTATTAGTGGTACCTCCCCAGTCACTGACGAGAGCACCATCCCAGTTCCATTCCTTCTTTAGAATGCCATTCAAAAGTTCATCGTTGTGGCAACAATGGACACCCTTCCATTTGTTGTACGAGCCCATGATGGTATAGACATGTGCTTGCTCCACGGCCTTTTGGAAAGGACGCAGATAAATCTCCCGCATGGCGCGGTCTGACACATTCACATTCACTCCAAATCGGTCAGTCTCCTGATCGTTCAGGACAAAATGCTTCAGGCAGCAGGCAATACCGTTTGCTTGTGCCGCCTTGATGTAAGGCACCACGATTTCACCTGCCAAAAAAGGGTCTTCACCCATATACTCAAACGCACGTCCGTTCAGTGGAGTGCGTTGGATGTTCACACCAGGACCTAACATGATGTCCTTGCCACGGAAAGCAAACTCCTCGCTCACCGCATTGCCGTATGCCGTTGATATGTCTCTGTTCCATGTTGCAGCCAGACATGTCAGCGATGGGAACGCCACGATATAGTCGTTTGTCCATTTGGCTGGACTCCAAGTGTTCCATTCCAGTTCCTCGCGCACACCATGAGGACCATCGTCCATGTTCAACTGACGGATTCCCAACCTTGGCACGCCCGCACTTGTGAACTTGCTCTGTGCATGTAGGATTTGTACTTTCTCATGTGTGGTCATGCGGCTCAGCGCATCCTTCACTCGCTCCTCCAGTGGAGCGTTAGGGTCAAGATAGGTTTGTGCTTGTGCTGTCATTGCAGTCATTGCCATCAGCACCGCGAAGATAGTGGTTTTCTTCATTGTTATTTTTCCTTGTTATGTGTGTATAGGCATAATTCTGCTCCTCAGGGAGCCTTCAAGTTGCAAAAATACGGAAAAATACCTGAATCCAAGCATACTCCCTCGCTTTATTTCTCCAAAAACTAAAAAAAAACTTTTTAGTCATCAACTTTTGACAAGAAACCCTCACGCTACTATCACTAGCAACATGAGGGAGTGTACACTGAATGTTTAACTAATATAATTAATTACTAACACGTGCTTTACTTGAACATCACCTGCTTGATGCTCTGCTGAATATTGGCGGGTGTGTTCGTCGACTTGCAGGCATCAACCATGTAGCGGATAACGTTCTGAGGAAGGCTTACTTTCTTCCATACATCGTTACGGGTCATCCAACGCCCTTTGAAAGTGGTCTTGTCAATCATTTGCATTTCTTCGGGCTTCACAACAGGGCGCCCCATTTCACTGTATTTCCCGTTTTTGAACGTGTATGTTCCATACTCATGTGGCATTAGTACGACTTTGCCATCCTTCGAGAGTGCAATCTCGGCACAAGCATATTCCCCGTCCGCACCATAATATTTAAATTGGGTGTAGCCAGATTCTTTACCACAGATGGTTTTCTTTTCGCCGTCCCATTGCATGGATTCCATCATCCATACACCGATGAGCTCTTTGTCTGCCACTTTGGTGTTTTGGGCACATACATGGAGTGCGCTCATGAGTGCAACTGCCATCATAATCATTGTTTTCTTCATACACTTTAAGTTTTAAAAGGTTTGTAATAAGGTGAATTGAACGATGCAAAGGTACGGGCTTTCTACGCCGTCACCAAACTTTTGGATTTGCATCTTCTTTGCTTTTTCGATGCAAACTGTTTGCAAACTCCTCGTTCATTCACTAAGTCCCGATGCTCAGCACAAAACCATCCCATTCTTTGGAACCTCCTTTCTTCCCGAACACCTTTTGGTAGAGGCGGCTGCGCACCGTGCTGATGGTGCTCATGTCGCGGCTCATCACAGCGGCGATGTCCCTTGGTGCAATGCGCAGTTTGATGAGCAGGCACGTTTGGTATTCGAGTTCTGACATAGGATAAAGGTTGCGCAGTTGACTGGTGAAGCCGGGATAAATCTTCTTCAGTTGCGTCTCCATCTCGTTCCATTCCTCATCCTTCAGTCGCATACCAGTGGCGATTCGCTTTTGTAGCGTGTGATATTCGTCTGAAGAAAAATAGGTTGATTCCACCGATTCGATGGCTTGACGCACTGGTTGTGGACGTTCGTCATGTTCTTCGTGAATCTGTTGCAACTGCAACTGTAGGCGGCGTTTCGCTTTGCGGTTGGCTAAGGCTATCTGTGCAATGAATATAACCAGCGCGAAAACACCGATGATGACATAAATGAGCTTGTGGATGATGTCTGCTTGCTCACGCTCCTTGGCTGAGAACACATAGTTGTGCATGTCGTCAGAGGTGGCTCCGTTCACCAAATCATGCTCAACAGTGGCGCGTATCTCTGTGCCCCATTCTCGTTCGATGTCCTTGGCTCGTTGCCAAGTGGAAACCCTGCCCATGCGTTGAATGGTGATAGTAGAGTCATTCACTACTACTAATGGTCGGGGGTCTTCTTCCTCCAAATAGAGATGCTCATTGTTACCTTTGTCAATCAACGTCACGCCACACTTATCTTGGGGTTTCACCACCAGTGCCTGTTCTGTTTGTGTCAGCCTGCACTCATACATCATGCTGTCGCCTTCGTAGAGTCGCATCCACGTTCCTTCGTCGGCAGGATACTGATAGGTGTAACCCCCAGGAACTGCCACCTGCGTCATTACCCATACGCCCTTTAGCGAGAAGGGTGGGCGTTTTTCCCTCATGCTGCAACCTGCCAGCAATATGCTTGCCGTCAATAGCAGAAGAAATTTTTTCATGCTTTTTCTCTCTCTCTTTGTAAATGATTTTGGCTACAAAGTTATAGCTTTTCTCCATAATATGGGGAAAACAGGAGTTTGCATTTAGTTTGCATGACCCAAATTCACGCTCAGGGCTTTCCCTGTATAGTTCACAAGGGTGCCGTTTGCTTTTCCCGATGCCATTGGTTGTGCATTGTTGGGTGTGACCAGGACGATGTTGAAACGTCGTTGTTTCAGCATCCCCTCAAACTTGCCTTTCCGCTCTCCGATGGTCACCACCTTACGGGCATTGTCATACTGGATGTTGATGGTGCTGAATGCGCCCTGCTCATAGTTGTAGTTGGTGCCCTCATCCTCGTAGAGTTCAAACTGTCCGTCACGTCCGGCATAGATGTACAGGTCGATGAGTTCCGCAGGCTTCTCATCGCTCCATTCCATGTCGGGACCGATGGGCAGGATGGCACCTTCAGGCACAAACACAGGGATACGCTCATAAGGAGCATCGATGACCAAACTACGGTTGGACGGTTGAGCGTTGAGCGTTGAGGGTTGAGAGCCGTTGGCACGGTCGATGACCTTCTTGCCCGTGTAAAGGTCATACCAGCCGCATTCCTTCGGAAAATACACCTCTCTGCTTCTTGCTTGATATGTGCTCACAGGACAAGCCATCAGCGCAGGACCGAACATCCATTGGTCTTTGATGTCCTGCACCTTCTTGTCGCCATTGAAATCCATCACCAGTGCGCGCATCATTGTGTAGTCGTGCAGATGCACCCATCCAGCCATCGAATAGAGGTAGGGCATCATCCGATAGCGCAGACGGTGATACCACACGATGCTCTCATAGGCAGGATGCCCCTCGGGAGCAATGTTCCACACCTCACGCAAGGGCCACTGACCATGTGCCCTGTAGATGGGGATGAAACAGCCAAACTGGTTCCATCTCGCCTGCAGTTCCCGCCATTCCTTCAGGTCATCATTCTCCTGGTGCGTTTGGTCGTAAACCTGCTGTGCCCTCACATAGCGGTTCTCCACACAGAAACCGCCTTGATCCATTCCCCAGAAGGGAAGTCCTGAGAGGCTGTAATTCATGCCTGCCGTCATCTGTGCCCGCATGTCCTCCCAACGTGTGCCGATGTCGCCGCTCCATGTGGCAGTGGAGTAGCGTTGCTCTCCTGCAAAGCCGCTGCGTGTGAGCAGGAACACACGGGGTTCAGCCCCTTTCTTCCCTGCCAATGCTTTCCATGTGCTCCGTTGTCCGTTGTAGATGGCATCGGCATTCACGATGCTGTAGGCGTTGAAATATTCCGTCGAGGTGCCCAGAGCTGTCGAACCGCACAATGCCTTGCGGTACCACATCGGGGTGCAGTCTCTCACGTTCGGTTCCGAGGCATCCATCCACCACGCATCGATGCCGTAGTTGTATTTCGAATAGAGATGCTCGTCCATCTGTTTCCAGAACAATTTTCTCGCCCCTTCAGCATAGGCATCGTAGAACGAACCCACATAACCGGGACCCACCCAGTCGCGTATGTCGTCCTTCACAGCCTGCTGATACATCCAACCCTTGCTGTCCAGCTCCTTGTAGTGGTCGGTGCTGCAGTAGAACTTCGGCCACACGCTGATCATGAATCTGCCATGCAGCTGATGCACCTTGTCCAGCATGCCCTGCGGGTCGGGGAAACGAGTTACTTCAAAATCATGGCTGCCCCATTCGTCTTCCTTCCAGTAGTTCCAGTCTTGCACGATGTTGTCGATGGGGATGTGGCGTTTGCGGAACTCTTCCAACGTGCCCGTTAACTCGTCCGCCGTCTTGTAGCGTTCACGGCTTTGCCAGAATCCCATCACCCATTTCGGATATACAGGGGCTTTGCCCGTCAGGGTGCGGTAGCCACTGATGACCTCATCCATATTTTTGCCCGCAATCACATAGTAATCCATGTCACGGCTCATCTCGCTCCAAATGCTCAGCTGTCCCTGTTCCTCCGTTGTGCGAGGCGCTGCCACACGCAGTCCGCAGTAGCTCACACTGCCGTCGGGTTGCCACTCAATGCGCAGCGCCGTCTTCTCACCCCGTTTCAGTGGCACTGCAAACTTATACGCGTTCGGATTCCATGCAGTGCGCCAACGCTCTGCCACCACTTCCTTGCCACCCACATACACCTTGATGTAGCCTGCATAGTAGAGGATGAACTGGTAGTTGCTCGTCTCGGGAGCCTCGATGCTGCCCTCATACACCACCTTCGCACCTTCCAGTCGGAACCCCTTTGGCAAGTTCTGAATGCCGCCCTTATCGGTCTTGCCAATCTCGGAGTGGTCGGGTAGGGCATACTCAAAATACAGCGAGTCCTCCTCGCGCACCAGCTGCCTGCCCCCTCTGTCCGTGTAGGTGCCTGTCAAGTGACCTTCCTTTCCCTCCTTGTCGTAGAGGCGGAACGCGCGGTTCAGTTGCAGGTAGTCCTCTGGATTGCCGAATCGGCAGTACGAATAGCTGTCCCACAACACACCATAGTTTTTGCTCGACACCACAAACGGCACAGCTACCTTCGTGTTATACTGAAACAAATCCTCGTTCTTTCCCTTCATGTTCAGCTCCTCCGATTGATGCTGTCCCAATCCGTAGAACGCTTCGTCGGCAGGGCTGTCGAAGAGCAGTCGCCAACTCAACCCCTGCTGCTGCTCCTTGGTGGGCTGTCCACTGCCAATCTCACGTTCAGGCACCTGAAACTCCTTGAACGTCTTTCCGTCCACCGCCTCTCTCAGCAGCACCTGTCCAGCTGCGTCGTAGAACACGATTCTTCCGTCACTCTTCGCCACCACGGCACTCATCTTCCTCGTCCTCACCGTCACATCTTCCTTACCCACTTTCACTTCGAACCAAGGCATTTGTCCTCCTCGCTTCATTCCCCTCTCCCTCATCTCCTTCAGCACGATGAGGCTCGGTTCCTTCTCTGGAAGCACCTCCTCGCTGGTGGCACGTACACGGATGATGCCATCATCCACCACCTGCAGACGTACCACACGTGCCTCACCCCTGTCAGGGCAGATAGTCACGGCATTGCCCGACTGACTCACCACTGCGGCATACCCGGCGATGCCCCACACAAAACTTACGATACTCAAAAATATTTGTTTCATTTGCCTTCCATTTTACGTTGCAAAGTTACGTCAAGAAAAAGTGACCACCAAAAAAATTCAAAAAATAAATGAAATCCTTGTACTTTTGCAAACATTGTCCCCAAATCTTGTACTATTCCAAAGGATGCAACTCGTTTGTGGGCAAGACTTACGTTCGTTTGTTAGCAACACTTACATTCGTTTGTGGGCAAGACTTAATGATGGCTGTGAGGGGCACTTACACTCGTTTGTGGAATACACTTGCAAGAGGCTGTGAGGGTCTGTTCAAGTTGACAGTTGACAATTGACAGTTGACACGGTAAAATGGTAAAATTTCATTTTTCACAGATTGAAGAGAGCTGTAAAATAATTATTATAATTTAAGTTTCGGAAGTTCCAAACACTTCATTTTCAACAACGAATAAAACGAATCATTCTAATTTACCATGCGGCGAGAAGATGTATATCCCTAATGCCGCAAGCGGCTACGAATGGAATCGAATGGCTACACTCAGCATTCGTTTTTATTCGTTGCACCTT
>SAMEA3663246__coassemble_80_pt1 | contig 44516 bp, 37 predicted proteins | sample SAMEA3663246__metabat2_low_PE_034 | metagenome-assembled genome bin SAMEA3663246 (sample SAMEA3663246) | pig gut metagenome | biome: pig gut; feature: pig-associated habitat; material: faeces | place: China | collected 2013
CGAAGGACGGTGTATATGACTCTGCAAAGATACTAATTTGAAAGCAAATCACAACGGTCATGCTCGCCCAGATACAAGATGAACTGGTGTATATGACTCTGCAAAGATACTAATTTGAAAGCAAATCACAACGTTAAACTCTTGGTTGTTATTCACTCACTCGGTGTATATGACTCTGCAAAGATACTAATTTGAAAGCAAATCACAACATACGTGTCGAGCATCCTCAGGAACTTGGAGGTGTATATGACTCTGCAAAGATACTAATTTGAAAGCAAATCACAACGGAAACGTATTATGTAAATTCCTCTCACTTGGTGTATATGACTCTGCAAAGATACTAATTTGAAAGCAAATCACAACGCGTATTCGCCGCATTGATGGCCTCACGGAGGTGTATATGACTCTGCAAAGATACTAATTTGAAAGCAAATCACAACTTGAGAAGAAAACGGCGATTTCCTCCATGCGGTGTATATGACTCTGCAAAGATACTAATTTGAAAGCAAATCACAACCCTGTCTCGTCTGTGTGGGGCTCCGACGGCGGTGTATATGACTCTGCAAAGATACTAATTTGAAAGCAAATCACAACGGTAAAAACCTTTATTCGAATAAAACCATCGGTGTATATGACTCTGCAAAGATACTAATTTGAAAGCAAATCACAACTTTCGAGCGTGAGTTTCTCTTTTCTCGCTCGGTGTATATGACTCTGCAAAGATACTAATTTGAAAGCAAATCACAACGACCGAGGTGCAGAAGACAGCCCAGGAGATGGTGTATATGACTCTGCAAAGATACTAATTTGAAAGCAAATCACAACTACCTATAAATAATACTACCTTAAAAATATGGTGTATATGACTCTGCAAAGATACTAATTTGAAAGCAAATCACAACCCCAGACGTGATGACCGAGAAGGAGGAAGAGGTGTATATGACTCTGCAAAGATACTAATTTGAAAGCAAATCACAACCATAATGCGTGAATAATAAAAGGAAGGAATGGTGTATATGACTCTGCAAAGATACTAATTTGAAAGCAAATCACAACCATCGTAGGTCTTCAGCCCTTTCTTATGACGGTGTATATGACTCTGCAAAGATACTAATTTGAAAGCAAATCACAACTGTGCTCCGTTTCCAATGCCATGTGAGCGAGGTGTATATGACTCTGCAAAGATACTAATTTGAAAGCAAATCACAACTGATGACGTTAAAACAGTAGCAAACGAGTGGTGTATATGACTCTGCAAAGATACTAATTTGAAAGCAAATCACAACATGATGAAAGGGCTGCCATTGAGCGGCAAGGGTGTATATGACTCTGCAAAGATACTAATTTGAAAGCAAATCACAACTGGTGCGGCGGACAGAGGAATATGGAGTTAGGTGTATATGACTCTGCAAAGATACTAATTTGAAAGCAAATCACAACAGGCGCATTGGACGTGTATGGTGTTGTCATGGTGTATATGACTCTGCAAAGATACTAATTTGAAAGCAAATCACAACCATAACTAACAAGCTTTATCCGTTTGGCTCGGTGTATATGACTCTGCAAAGATACTAATTTGAAAGCAAATCACAACTGATGACGTTAAAACAGTAGCAAACGAGTGGTGTATATGACTCTGCAAAGATACTAATTTGAAAGCAAATCACAACATGATGAAAGGGCTGCCATTGAGCGGCAAGGGTGTATATGACTCTGCAAAGATACTAATTTGAAAGCAAATCACAACTAGGTGGAATTAGGGATGCAATCAAAGAAAGGTGTATATGACTCTGCAAAGATACTAATTTGAAAGCAAATCACAACCTCAATGACGCGCTCAAGTATGACTTGAAGGTGTATATGACTCTGCAAAGATACTAATTTGAAAGCAAATCACAACCTACCGCACCATCGCCAGCACATCGAAGGGGTGTATATGACTCTGCAAAGATACTAATTTGAAAGCAAATCACAACGGCACGCCGCGACTTCGACATGCCAGCCGTGGTGTATATGACTCTGCAAAGATACTAATTTGAAAGCAAATCACAACGTTGCGCCATCCTCTCATGTGCTCGAACAGGGTGTATATGACTCTGCAAAGATACTAATTTGAAAGCAAATCACAACGCAACTGGCTTCAATGGGCATCCAGTACAGGGTGTATATGACTCTGCAAAGATACTAATTTGAAAGCAAATCACAACAGGTAACGAGGTGTTGAACTCCGGCAAGACGGTGTATATGACTCTGCAAAGATACTAATTTGAAAGCAAATCACAACACTATGAGTAACATTGAGAAACAACTGGCAGGTGTATATGACTCTGCAAAGATACTAATTTGAAAGCAAATCACAACCACCGCCATTGCTGCCGCGAAAAGTTGCGAGGTGTATATGACTCTGCAAAGATACTAATTTGAAAGCAAATCACAACATAGAACATCATGGGAATCATCAAAGGACAGGTGTATATGACTCTGCAAAGATACTAATTTGAAAGCAAATCACAACAGAACACAGAAGGCAAACTTCGTGAATGAGGGTGTATATGACTCTGCAAAGATACTAATTTGAAAGCAAATCACAACTTCCCTGAATGGTGTCCGATTGGCTGCCGAGGTGTATATGACTCTGCAAAGATACTAATTTGAAAGCAAATCACAACCCGAGCGTGTTTCATTAGTAATAAAGGAGGGTGTATATGACTCTGCAAAGATACTAATTTGAAAGCAAATCACAACGGTCTATGTGGCGAACCATCACCCACGACTGGTGTATATGACTCTGCAAAGATACTAATTTGAAAGCAAATCACAACAACGGCAGCCATCGTAACGCTTCCGAGCACGGTGTATATGACTCTGCAAAGATACTAATTTGAAAGCAAATCACAACAATCGTGATGGGCATTCGCAACATCCGCTTGGTGTATATGACTCTGCAAAGATACTAATTTGAAAGCAAATCACAACGCAGAGCGGTGCGGACTACTCCAGAGCAAGGGTGTATATGACTCTGCAAAGATACTAATTTGAAAGCAAATCACAACCAATCCTGCGAATATTAGACGTAGTTCAGCGGTGTATATGACTCTGCAAAGATACTAATTTGAAAGCAAATCACAACGGAAAGTAGTTTGGTTGATGAAAAGATTAGGTGTATATGACTCTGCAAAGATACTAATTTGAAAGCAAATCACAACACCGACGAGGACGGTGTGATTGGCAGACGAGGTGTATATGACTCTGCAAAGATACTAATTTGAAAGCAAATCACAACCCGCGCGGGTTTCATTCGGATAAAGGAGGCGGTGTATATGACTCTGCAAAGATACTAATTTGAAAGCAAATCACAACGCTGAGCGACTTGTTAGAACAAGGTGCAACGGTGTATATGACTCTGCAAAGATACTAATTTGAAAGCAAATCACAACGATGGAGCCATTCACGAACACGGGCAACGCGGTGTATATGACTCTGCAAAGATACTAATTTGAAAGCAAATCACAACGACTGGACTTGATACGGATGTCTGAATCGCGGTGTATATGACTCTGCAAAGATACTAATTTGAAAGCAAATCACAACATGCATTCTGACGGAGAATCTATTGTTTCCAAAGTGGAAATAACTGGCTCGGAGAAAAAGCAGTATAAGAATCGCACTTATGTGGAATTGAAACTCAAATGAGAAAATGAACACAAACTGCATGATTCCCCCAAAAAACGTATTCAAAAAGAGTTTCAAAATGTTGTGCAGTTTATTCTTTCTTCATACCTTTGCCAATACATTACACTTTATAATAATACTAACTCAAAAACGACATGAACAAGACAAAAAATACTCGATTGCCACATCCACTTGTTGCCCTCATCCCTGTTGTGGTGCTCATCGCTTTCTTGGGCACAGCCATCAATCTTTTTGGCAGCGATTCGTTGAGTGGAGGCAGTCAGATAGCGCTCATCTTTGGCGCGTGTGTGTGTATCGCCTTATCCATGGGCATCTATCGCGTGCCGTGGAAAACTTTCGAGGAGCGTTTCGCCAAGACCATCAGCAATATAGCAATCATGATTATCATCCTTCTGGCTGTAGGCATGCTCTCGGGCTCGTGGATGATCAGCGGAGTGGTACCCACGTTAATTTATTATGGCATACAAATTATATCGCCCCAGTTTTTTCTGGTCTGTGCTTGTGTCATCAGCGCATTGGTTTCTGTGCTATCGGGCAGTTCGTGGACCACCATCGCCACTATTGGCGTGGCATTGCTGGGCATCAGCGAGGCACTGGGCATCAGCACCGCATGGACTGCGGGTGCCATTATCTCTGGTGCCTACTTCGGTGACAAGATGTCTCCCCTCAGCGACACGACCATCCTCGCTTCATCGGTCACGGGCACTGACCTCTTCAAGCATATCCGCTATATGATGTACACAACCGTACCCACCCTCATCATCACCATCACCATCTTTCTCATTGCAGGATTGGGCAATGATGCGGGGAGAAACCTACAGGTGACGGAATATATGGAGGGACTTAACAGCACTTTCAACATTTCGCTGTGGACACTGCTCGTTCCAATCATTACGGGTGTGCTCATCGCACGACGAGTGCCTTCTGTCATCACGTTGTTTGCTTCTGCCATCATGGGGGGCATCACGGCACTCATCCTCCAGCCGCATATCCTCCACCAGATTGCGGACACGAATGAACTTTCCTCTTCCATGTCCCTGCTCAAGGGGCTTGCCATCACTTTCTACGGTTCCACAGCCATCGACACGGGGAATGCCGCACTGAATGACCTGATTTCCACTGGAGGCATGGCTGGCATGCTCAACACCATTTGGCTTATCATCTGTGCCATGTGTTTCGGCTCCAGCATGGTGGCAAGCGGCATGATCAAGAGTCTCACCCGAGTCATCGTCCGCATGGCTCACAACCGCTTCAGTCTCGTCGGCACTACTGCCTGCTCCGGACTCTTCCTGAATATCACCACTGGCGACCAGTTTATTTCCATCGTCCTCACAGCAGACATGTTCCGCGACGCTTACCGCCAGCAGGGCTACGAGTCTCGACTCCTCAGCCGAACCACCGAGGATGTCGCCACTGTCACTTCTGTCCTCATCCCATGGAGCACTTGCGGTATGACACAAGCGGCCGTTCTCGGAGTCCCCACTATCGTCTATCTCCCCTACTGCTTCTTCAACCTCATCAGCCCCCTCATGACTTTGCTCATGGCGGCGATTGGGTGGAAAATTTACAGGAATGGGGATGTGAAAGAATGTGCCAGTGAATCCTTAGCCGTTGGGGAGTCCTAAATACTCAAAGAAACGGTCGGGCCAGAAGTTCATGATGAGTTCGTCGGGGAATTGGGTCTCTAACAACAGGGGCACCAGACGGTCGTAGTCGGCTATCTGGAAGGAGATGTGGGCATCGCTCCCGAGAATGGTGGGTACCTCGTACTTCTTGCAGAGGCGCAGCAGTTGAAGATTGTTGTCGCGGGCTGCCGCTTTGTTGCGCTGAGGGGCAAGGGAGTGGTTGTTGATTTCGAGCAGGGTGTGGGACTCTTTGGCTGCCAACACAAGGGGCTCGAAGTCGAGTTCTGCCGTTCCGTCACCCGGATGACTGATGATGTGTATCTTGGGGTTGCGGATGACGTTGAGCATGCCTGCTGTGTTCTCTGCCTTGGTACCTCCTTGATAGCATTTCTCGTGGATGCCGGCAATGGCGATGTCAAGCCGATTGAGATATTCGTCATTGAGGTCGAGACGGCCTTCGGTGTCGAGGATGTTGACCTCGCACCCCATCAGGATACGAACTCCGTAGAGATGGCGGGGCACGACGAACATGTTGCGGAAATAGACGAGGGGGCAGGTGCCTTTGATGCTGGGACCGTGTTCGGTGATGCCCAGCACTTGCAGACCTTTGTCCGAGGCGGCTTGCGCCATCTCCTGCAGACTGCTGTAGGCGTGTCCCGACGCTACGGTGTGGGTGTGGGCATCTATCAGTATTTTTCTCATATCTGTCTTCAAAGTAGATGTTATACAACTACAAATGTAGGGAGAAATGGGGAAAAGAAAAAATATTTGCAGAAAAAACGGGGAAGATGCTTGTGAATTTGGAGAAAATGCGTACCTTTGCACTCGGTAACGGTAATGAGAGGGGCGTAGCCCAGTTGGTTTAGAGCGCTGCAGTCACATTGCAGAGGTCATCGGTTCGAACCCGATCGTCCCTACGCACTTTCAAAGTGCAACAGCGAGAGGGGCTGTTTCATTACCTAAAAGGAGGAGAGATGCCAGTGTTTTACGCTGGCATCTTTTTTTGTGTAACAATTCAGCGCAAGAACTTCAACTTGCTTTTTCTGAAACTAATTTGACGCCAGTTTGGTATAAGAGAACTTTATTTCGGAAGTTCTTTTTACCGCTTTGCGGGCTTTAGAAAAACAAGAAAAAAAATAGAAAAACACAAGAAAAAGGCACTCCACTTTCTCTTTTTTTCTTATTTTCTTTTGTTTTCTCATATTTTTCTAAAGCCGCCGAAGGCGCCATTCTTACACCGAACTCACGTTATAATTATCAAAATTTGTGAATAAAATTATTCTAATTATGGCAATGTGTTTCTTAAAATCCACCACCGAGGGCGATTCGCTGAATAGATTTCTTTTTTGTGTCTTCGAGTTAAAATTAGTAAAAGGAATAAACTTTTCGATAACGAAATGGTCTTAATGGTGTGATTACAACAAACAACATATTACATTAACCCTCATTTAACAGACACAATGAAAAAGTTTTTTCTCACCATGATGGTGGCAGCGATTTCGCTCACCTCATTTGCACAACAGTTTGGCGGCGGACAGCGCCGTGAGTTCAAACCTGAAGACATGGCTACACGCAGAGCCGACCAAGTGAAGGAGGCTGCTCAGACTACTGACGAGCAGTACAAGAAGGTGTACGACCTTTTCCTAAAGCAGGCTCAGGAGCAGCAGGCAAGAATGAAGGAGGCTCAGGAGAAGGGCGAGCGTCCACAGTTCAACCGCGAGGACATGCAGAAGCAGCAGGAGACTACTAATGCCGCACTGAAGGAGATTCTGGGTGCAGAGAAGTTTGAGGCTTACCAGAAGGCTCAGCAGGAGCGCCGCCAGCGCATGGGTCAAGGTGGTGGCTTCGGCGGAGGTCGTCCACGTGGTCAGGGCGGTCAGCGTCCACAGGGTCAGAACCTGTAAGGTGTCGCCCGAAGGGGATTTCCTCCCTGTCAATAATATCATGAAGAGGAATGCATCAAAAAAAATAGGTGCATCCCTCTTTTATTTGCATTTTTCTTTTAAACCTTTTGATTTCCGCTTCGTCATACCCATCGAAAAGAGTATATCTAATCAAATCTTTTAACTAAACTTTATTTATTAAACTTTATCATTATGAAAAAAATCATTCTTACTCTGATGATGGCTGTCGTATCGCTTTCATCATTCGCACAGTTCGGTGGCGGTCAGTTCCAAATGCCAAAACCTGAAGAAATGGCAACCCGTCGTGCAGACCAAATGAAAGAACAAGTTAAAGACGCCGGTCAACTTTCTGACGAGCAGTACAAGAAGGTGTATGACCTCTTCCTGAAGCAGTCTAAGGACATGCAGGCTAAGATGAGTGAAGGTGGTGGCGGTTTCGGCGCTTTCAACATGGAAGATATGCAGAAGCAGCAGGAGGCTACTAACAAGGCGCTCAAGGAAATTCTGAGCGAGGAGCAGTATAAGGCTTACCAAAAGGCTCAGGAGGAAATGATGAAGCGCTTCCAACAGGGCGGCGGCTTCGGTGGATAAAATGAAGCAGATTATCACGATAAAACAATAATATCACTTCATATCATTCAATGGGGGAAGGTGTTGGAAACGACATTTTCCCCTTCTTTTTGCAGGATAGATTTGGGATTTTCATCAAAATCTTCTACCTTTGTAAACAAATAAATAATATGCATGAAGTACCTGCTGGTCAGTCTCATCGTCATCAATGTCCTCACGTTTTTCATCTATGGCATTGACAAGTGGAAGGCACGCCGAAACAAATGGCGCATCTCGGAAGCGGCGTTGTTGTGGCTGGCAGTGGCTGGCGGCAGCATCGGTGCCTTGTTGGGCATGAAGGTGTGGCACCACAAGACGATGCACAAGAAATTCAAGTATGGTTTACCTGCCATTTTGCTGCTACAGGTGGCGCTGGCAGGTTTCATCCTGTATCTGTTTGTATTCAAATAAAATCTTTCACACATGAACAAATTAATGACATTCATCATGGGCATGCTGGGGATGAGCACCTCGGCTTGCAGCCAAGCATTCCAAAATGTTTCGGTAGAAAAGTTTGCAACCTTGATTGACAGCCCCTACGTGCAACTGGTCGATGTGAGAACTGCCGAGGAATATGCAGAAGGGCACTTGATGGATGCCATCAACATCGACGTGAACAGCAACGCTTTCATACAGGAGGCGAAGAAGAAACTGAGCACGGACAGGATGGTGGCAGTGTATTGCAAAAGTGGCAGAAGAGCCTCTAATGCGGCAGGACTATTGGCTGCCGAAAACTATCAGGTGACGAACATGCAGGGTGGCATCCTGGCTTGGAAAGAGAAGCAGATGCCTGTGAAGAAGGACATGACAGAGGTGGACATTTTCAAGACGAAGAGCGGAAAGACTGTGCGACTGTATGCACTGGTGCATGCCAGCATCCGCATCCAGTATGACGACATGGAACTGGAGATTGACCCTGTGAGGAAATTGGGCAACCGCACCATCGACTACACGAAGGTGCCACAACCTGACTTCATCTTTGTGACGCATGAGCATGGCGACCATTTTGACCAAGAGGCCATCAAGCAACTGACTCGTGTGAACACACGTTTCATCACAAACCGCAGATGTGCAGACATGATGGGCTATGGGTTGGTGATGGACAATGGCAACAAGGAAGACCTCAACTTTGGCATCACGGTAGAGGCTGTTCCGGCTTATAACACGACTGAAGGTCACACGCAGTTCCACCCTAAAGGACGTGACAACGGCTACATCCTCACACTGGACGGATTGCGCATCTACATTGCAGGCGACACGGAGGACATTCCCGAAATGGCGGACATCAAGGATATTGACATCGCTTTCCTCCCCTGCAACCAACCCTACACGATGACGCCTGAACAACTCGCCCGTGCTGCCCGCATCGTGAAGCCTAAGGTGCTCTTCCCTTACCACTACGGACAAACGGATGTGTCTGCCCTACCCTCCCTGCTCAAGGCTGATGGCATCGATGTAAGAATCAGACACTATGAATAACGTGAGTTCGGTGTAAGAATGACGCCTTCGGCGGCTTGAAAAAAACAAGAAAAAACAAAAGAAAATAAGAAAAAATAGAGAACGTGAAATGCTTTTTTCTTGTTTTTCTAAAGCCCGCACAGCGGTAAAAGGACTTCCGAACCGTGAGTGCTCTTATACCGAACTTACGTTATGAATAACTCATTGAAAGTAAAAAAACTCGTACCCAACAACAGGTACGAGCTTTTTTCGATATAACTGGAGATGATCAGATGTTATTCTTTCACCACGTCCTTCACCAGACGTACACCCATCACGAAGGCATCAATCGAACAGCCTCTGTCAGGCCAAATGAAGTTGTTCGAGAAATTCATTTCGCTGTCGGTGTTTGACCAATATTGACCTTCGCCCAATTGTTCGTCGCTAGAGAATACCTTCATATTGTAGGGCAGGAAAACAGCACCGGCATCTTCCATCTTCTGCCAAGTGGCGGCATCATATGTGTTGAGAGGGGTGAGGTCTGTTTCTTTAGTCCAATTCTTGACGTTCATGCTGCTATAGGTGACAACGACCGTGTCCACCAACGATACGAACTGCACTCCTTCTGGCTGCTCCCAGGCATCAGGCAACAGGATGATACCCTTTGTGTTCTCAATTGTTCCATAGGCAAGCAGGTTGAGGGCATTGGGACGTTTCCGTATCAGATAGTCCCACTCTGTGTTGGTGAGCGTACGCCATTTGTAGTCGCCGCCGTTGGCAATGGGTTGAGTGCCCCAGTCAACGAATGTGGCACCTTCCTCTTCTTCCAGTTCTTCTGGACGTGGATTGTCACCACTGCCCCAAGCAAAGAGGTCGAATGTGTCCTTCTCGTCGAAGTCCTGATCCAAATCGCCTATGACATTCCACTGATGCTCGGCAAATTGGAAAGTTTTGGTTGACTTGGTGTATTGCAGGTTACCACTTGAGAACTTCACTTGCTGTGTCTCGCTCACTGAGAACAGACCGTTGATGGTACCTTCTTCCTTGCTGTCACAACTTGCCAGCAAGACCGTAGCGAACAATGCGCCAAAGAATAGATTTTTCTTCATGATAGTTTTTAAATAATAGGTAGATAGTGATAAGATTGTAATACAAAAGAGACCCACCCCGCCAATGACGGAGGCGAGCCTCTTTTATCTAATAATGTCTGTTTTACTTGTTGAGAGCCAAAGCCACGTTCACGGCACAGGCTACAGTGCAACCAACCATTGGGTTGTTACCAATGCCAAGGAAGCCCATCATCTCCACGTGAGCAGGAACCGAAGAAGAACCTGCGAACTGAGCGTCAGAGTGCATACGACCGAGGGTATCAGTCATGCCGTAAGATGCAGGACCTGCAGCCATGTTGTCGGGGTGCAGTGTACGACCAGTACCGCCACCTGATGCCACTGAGAAGTAAGGCTTGCCAGCGAGGATGCGCTCCTTCTTGTAGGTGCCAGCCACGGGGTGCTGGAAGCGGGTTGGGTTAGTAGAGTTACCTGTGATAGACACATCCACGTTCTCCTTCCAGAGGATGGCAACACCTTCGCGAACATCGTCAGCACCGTAGCAGTTCACCTTGGCACGAGGACCGTCAGAGTAAGCCTTCGTCTTCACCACTTCGAGTTTGCCAGTGAAGTAGTCGAACTTCGTCTGCACGTATGTGAAACCGTTAATACGAGAAATAATCATGGCAGCGTCTTTGCCCAGACCGTTGAGGATGCAACGGAGTGGCTTCTTGCGCACCTTGTTGGCCATCTCGGCAATCTTGATGGCACCTTCAGCAGCAGCGAAAGACTCGTGACCTGCCAGGAAGGCGAAACACTCAGTCTCCTCGCGGAGCAGACGGGCAGCGAGGTTACCGTGACCGAGACCCACCTTGCGGTCGTCAGCCACAGAACCAGGGATGCAGAAAGCCTGCAAGCCGATACCGATAGCCTCGGCAGCGTCGGCAGCGTTCTTGCAGCCCTTCTTCAGAGCGATAGCAGAACCTACCACGTATGCCCACTTAGCGTTCTCGAAGCAAATGCGCTGAGTTTCTTCACATGTCATGTATGGGTCGAGACCTGCCTTCTCGCAGATTTCGTTAGCCTCTTCGATAGAGGAAATGCCGTTCTCGTTCAAAGCAGCGAGAATCTGCTTCATGCGACGGTCTTGTGACTCGAATTTAACTTCTCTAATCATAGTCTTGTTTCCTCCTTATTCTTTACGTGGGTCAATAGATTTAACAACTCCCTGTTCTGGCTTCGTGCGGCCATAAGTGCCTGTAACGCTCTTGAGAGCCTCATTAGCGTCCATGCCTTTCTTCACAGCCTCCATGAACTTACCCATGTGAACATACTCGTAGCCACAAACCTCGTTGTCCTCGTCGAGGAACATCTTGGTGATGTAACCTTCGGTGAGTTGGAGATAGCGAGTTCCCTTCAACTTGGTGCCGTAGAGTGTACCACACTGTGAAACGAGTCCCTTGCCGAGGTCTTCCAAACCAGCGCCAATCACGAGACCGCCCTCTGAGAATGCACTCTGAGTGCGACCATAGACAATCTGGAGGAAGAGTTCGCGCATGGCAGTGTTGATGGCATCGCAAACAAGGTCGGTGTTGAGAGCCTCGAGGATGGTCTTGCCGGGCAAAATCTCCGATGCCATAGCGGCAGAGTGAGTCATACCAGAGCAACCGATGGTCTCAACGAGACATTCCTCGATGATACCTTCCTTCACGTTGAGAGACAACTTGCAGCAACCCTGCTGGGGAGCACACCAGCCAATGCCGTGTGTCATGCCAGAAATGTCCTTGATTTCCTTAGCCTGAATCCACTTACCCTCTTCGGGAATTGGAGCGGGTCCGTGGTTGGGGCCTTTGGCTACACAGCACATTTCCTGTACTTCTTTAGAATAAACCATAATTGTAAACCAAATTTATTGATTAATAATATAAATGTGTTTTCATCAAAATGCTTTGAAAATGCTTGCAAAATTAGTAAATAAAAATAAGAAGAGCGTAGAAAAAGGAGAAAATCTTTTCAATTGACCCTATTTTTTTTGTAAAAAAAGAGAAAATCTGTAACTTTGTGGCATGATTTTTTACGATTAGCTAATTATTAAATCACTGAAACAATGAAAACTAACAAGAAAAACAGGCAAGGATTTTCTTTATCTGTACTCTTGATGCTCGGACTTGCTTGTCCAATATCGGCTCAAACCACCATCGAAGCCCAAACCAAGACAACCATGACCGAGGTCGTCAGAACTCCCATCTACGACGCTCCACAGGGTAAGGAGGTCTATATTCCGCAAGACTTGAGGGATAACGACTTCACTAAGGCTGCCTCGAAATGGAGTTTTGCCCGTTGCGCTTATACCGATGACGTGATCGTCTTCTGGGAAAAGCCTTTTGGTCCCGATTTGAGCAAGGCTCCCGACCTTGAAGGACACAATATGAAGGTGGACTTGATGAACCTCATGGGACGCATCCAAACTTTCTATGACTATTACAAAAATGACCTTAAATTCATCAAACCCGGTTCAAATGCTGACAAGTATCGCATGATGGTGATGCTCAACTACTCGCTCGAAGGCACCGCCTACGGTGGCGACTACGACGGAGTGATTGGCGCCCTGTGGATTGCCCCCAACCGTGTGCAAGACAAGAAGTTGAACTGCATCGCCCACGAACTCGGCCACTCGTTCCAGTCGATGATAGCCTGCGACCGTCAGGGCGAGAGTTGGGGCGGTGGCGGCATATTCGAGATGTGCAGCCAATGGATGCTCTGGAATGTGAACCCCGAATGGCCCACCGACGAGAACTACCACTGGAAAGCCTTCATCGACCATGCCAACCTGCGTTTCCTCGATGGCGAAAACATCTACCACTCACCCTATCTGCTCGAATATTGGAGCATGAAGCACGGACTCACCGTCATCGGCGACCTCTTCCGTGCCGGCAAGCGTGGCGACGACCCCGCCTCCACCTACATGAAGATGTTCAACCTCAGCAACGAGGACTTTGCCAAAGAAGCCGTCGATTGCTACTCACGCCTGCTCACCTTCGACTTCCCCGGCAAGCACGAGGCAAACAAGAAGTATGCAGGCGAGTTTGTGAACCAGAAGCCTTTGCAGGTGTTTGGTGCCAACATCGTCAAACTCGACACCCAAGGAAAGCCGACCGTGAAGGTGAAGTTCACGGGTGCCGACAAGAACGACGGCTACGCCTACCGACTCGTGGCCGTGAACGACAAGTCCCATGCCACCTATGGCGACATCGCCACAGGTGCCAAAAGTGTGCTGAAGATGAATCTGCCAGCCGACACCAAAGACGTCTATCTCGTTGTGACGGGCTATCCTCTGGGCGACTACAAACCCTACACCTTCAACCCCTACGATGAGAACACCCAACCCGAAGAACCGCACATCTATACATATAATATAAAGTAATTCAACTTTCGGAAGTTCCAAACAGTCTTTTTTAACACGAATTTCACGAATGAAACGAATATTCATGGCCATGCAGACAGAGAGGTATTTCACGAAGCCGCAAGCGACAACGAATTTCACGAATGCCAACCGGATGGCAGACTTCCGCGAGAGGATGTCTCATTCGTGTCATTCGTTGCACCAAAGGTGCTTCGTGTAATACTTCTTCTAGCTGCATGAAAAAATTCATTTCATTCGTGAAATTCGTTGTTGAAAAGACCTCCGAAACTTAAACAAAGTAACATGAAACACCTTTTCACCACATGGTGCCTTGCAGCATCGGCACTCACCGTGCAGGCACAAGTTCGACAGACACTCACATCGCCAAACGGTCAGGTAAAGATTGAAATAAATGCAGATAAAAAACTGGTATTTAATGTCATAGACAACGGAAAAACACTCCTCCAAGGAGAAGCATCGATGCTTCTTGAAGGAACAAAAGCCAGTCAATACATCAGCACATCCACCCAGTCGGCCAAGGAACATTTCGACGCGCCCAACTACAAAATCACCTCGTTCGACGACGAGTACAACCAGATGAAAGTGAAGAACAAGAACGGCGTGAGCGTAGAGTTCCGTGCCTACAACAGCGGAGTGGCCTACCGCTTTATCACCACATCGTCCAAAGGCGAATGGACAGTGAAAGACGAGAAAGCCCACTTCACCTTTGCCGACGACTTCACAGCCTATCTTCCCTACTCCACCAACGAGAAGAACCCCAAGGCGATGGCCTTTCAAGCCACCTACGATGTAGCACCCCTCTCACACAGCAAGCCACTCGAAGCCTTCCTGCCAGCCACCGTCGATTGCAAGACCGCCAAAGTCACCCTGATGGAGACCGACGTGGAGAACTACCCCGGCATGTTCGTGAAGGGAGAAAAAAACTCGCTGACAGCCACCTTCGCCCCCAGCCCCAAGACCTTCGACCACTACCCTTGGAGGATGCAGAAATACGTCACCTCCACCCACGACTACATCGCCCAAGGCAAAGGCAACCGCACCTTCCCGTGGCGCATCCTCGCCATCACCCACGACGATGCCGAGATGCCCACCAACACCCTCGCCTACCAGATGGCCTCCCCCTCGCGCATCAAAGGAGACACCTCATGGATTCGTCCCGGCAAAGTGGCCTGGGACTGGTGGAACGACTGGAGCATCTCCGGCGTAGGCTTCAAGGCAGGCATCAACCAAGAGACCTATCGCCACTACATCGACTTCGCCGCCAAGCACGGACTCGAATACATCATTCTGGACGAAGGCTGGTACAACCCCAAGAGCGGCGACATGCTCACCGTCATCCCCGACCTCAACCTGCCCGAACTCGTCCGCTACGGCCAACAGAAAAACGTCGGCATCATCCTCTGGACAGTCTTCAACGTGCTGGACAAGCAACTCGACGAAGCCTGCAACCACTACGCCGCCATGGGCATCAAAGGATTCAAAGTCGATTTCCTCGACCGCTACGACCAAGAGGCCACCCAGATGATATACCGCATCGCCCAGCGATGCGCCCAGAGCCATCTCATGCTCGACTATCACGGCATCTTCGCCCCTCAAGGCATCACACGCACCTGGCCCAACGTCATCAACTTCGAAGCCGTCTTCGGCATGGAAGAAGTCAAGTGGACCGAACGCGCCAAAGTGCAGCGCGATGGCCAGACCATAGACGAACCCTCCAAAGACATGCCCCTCTACGATGTCACCTTCCCCTTCATCCGAGGCATGGTCGGCCCCGTCGATTTCACCCCCGGCGGCATGCGCAACGCCAGCAAAGCCGACTTCCAGCCCATCTACCACCATCCCATGACCATGGGCACACGATGCCACCAACTCGCCCACTACATCGTGCATGAGTCGCCCCTCACCATGCTGGCCGACACCCCCACCGCCTACGAGCGAGAACCCGAATGCACCACCTTCATCGCCTCCCTCCCCACCGTCTATGACGAGATGCGCGTACTCAGCGGCAAGATGGGCGAATACCTCATCGTGGCGCGCCGCCAAGGCAACGACTGGTATGTGGCAGGCGAAACCAACTGGCAGAGCCGCGACATACAAGTCAGTGCCTCCTTCCTCCCCCCAGGCACCTACGAGATGACAGCCTTCCTCGATGGCGAAAATGCCGACAAGACAGCCACCGACTACAACGTGTGGCAACAGACCTTCACCCTGCCCGTCAGCACCGACCACTCCATCACCGTCCACATGGCCAGCGGCGGTGGCTTTGCCGCCAAACTCATCCGAAAGTAAACATCCCCCTATTCGCAAAACAGGTTTGACGCACAGCCAAACCTTCCATAAGGGTCACTCCACACCCTCTCAACCGACGTCCCCGATGTCGGTCAACCGATGTCCCGGACGTCGGTCGACCGATGTCCGGGACATCGGTTTTTAAGGTATTACGACCTCCATTTCGTTTCACCCTCCTCTTTGCCTGTTCTGCCACATATTCTTTTGACTACAAATTTCACAAATTTGACGAATTGGTTCGCCGCAAGCGACGATGGCTTCCACCTTGCCATCCGAATGGCAAGAACCGTCCCCCGGCTCTGAAAATTCGTCCAATTCTAAAATTCGTAGTCCTTAAAAAGTCCTTGTCAAGAAGAAATTCGACATTTTTTTTACTATCTCCGTGATGTTTTTTCACTACCTTTGTAATGTTTTGGATGAAAGGTGTGTATATAGAAGTAGAGAAAAACAAGAAAAATGTGAAAGAAAGAGAAGACATCAGACAATGGATGGAAGCGGCACGGCAGGGCGACGCCCATGCCTGTGGTGTACTGGTGGAGCAGTGTGGCAGACGGATGTTCTCGCTGGTGCAACGGATGGGGCTGAACACGCTCGACGCTGAGGAGGTGACGCAAGATGCCTTGATGCGTGGCTTGCAGCAACTTCAGCACTACAATCCCACACGGGCATCACTCGCCACATGGTTCTGCCGCATCGCCTACCGCACGGCACTGAACCGACTGCGAAAGGCAGAGGTGGTCACGCTCTCCGTCGATGAGGATGAGACCGTCACGCTGGAGACAGACAGGCAGATGGTGCGTCTGTTTCAGGAGCCAGACAACAGCCGTGTGGAGCAGTTGCAGCAGGCTCTAGAGCAGTTGACACCAGACGAGCAGACGCTCATCACGCTGTTCTACTACGACGACCTGCCCATCGGCGACATCGCCTACATCACGGAACAGACGAGCAACGCCGTGGCCGTGAGACTGCACCGCATCAGAAAGAAACTCTACGAACACATTCAAAACCTATCATCATGAAACAGACATTTTCCCCTGAGACAGAGCAGCAACTTAGGGCTGACGTGAACCTGCGTGAAGCCCTCCGCCGTCGATATGCCGAGGAGCCACAGTTGCCCGACAACTTCGCCCTGAAGTTGCAGAAACGCATGGCGGCAGAACGCGAACAGAAGACCGTGAACATCAGACCCCAGCGGTGGCGAAACGTGGCAGCCAGTGTGGCAGGTGCCGTGTTGGTGAGCGGCATGGTGTATGCAGCGGTGCAATGGGGCTTTTCTCGGCAGGGAAAAAGCCCAGAGTGCAGCGATGCCGTCGCTGCGACAAAGAAGGAAGTGCCAACGGCAGAGGGCGACAGCCTCGTCTGCTTCCGCAATGCACGGCTGGACAGCCTGCTGCTGGTGGTAGGCAGCCACTACCGTCATGCGGTGGTCTTCACCGACGAGGAGCCAAAAGCCCTGCGGTTCTCCATCGACTGGAACCAAGAGAAGCCGCTGGCCGACTTCGTGTCCATCGTGAACGAATTTGAGGGACTGCATCTCACAGCCAAACGAGACACCCTCTATGTGGAATCGGTAGAAGAGGAGGACGAACCATGAAACAGTTCCTTCCATTCCTCCTTCTGTGTGTGTCGGTGAGCCTTTCTGCCCAAACGGTCAGCCACACCTTTCATGACGAGCCGCTGGCTCAAGCACTCGAAACTCTCCAGAGCCATCAGCAGACCTACCGCATCACCTTCATCCACAACGATTTGGAAGACTTGAAGGTGACAGCCACCCTGAAAGGTCTCTCCGTGCCCGAAGCCGTGGAACGCATCTGCAAGGGGCTACCCGTAAGGGTGAAAGTGAAAGATACGGACATCTTTGTGCAGTATAAGACAAAGGCGAAAGCGCGCACCATGCTCTTGCAAGGAAAGGTGCTGGACAGCCGCACCCACAACGACTTGCCCGGCGCGATGGTCTATCTGCTCTCGAAAGACAGCACCGTGCTCGACTCCTGCCACGCCAAAATCTCCTATCAGTCAGACAACAAGAAATGGTTCCAGTCCGACTTCCACTTCAACATTCCCCATAAGCAGGACACCTACATCCTCAAGGCACACACGGGCGGCTATGAGACGGGCTACATGGCCTACACCATCAGCAACCTGCACCGCCGTGAGTTCAGCCGACAGTTGCCGCCGCTCTACCTGATGGAAGCGGGACGGATGCTGAGAGAAGTGGTGGTGACCGCCACGAAAGTGAAGTTCTACCACAGGGGCGACACGGTGGTGTATGACGCCAGTGCCTTCCAGCTGGTAGAAGGCAGCATGCTCGATGCGCTGGTCAAGCAGTTGCCGGGCGTGGAACTGAAGAGCGACGGGCGCATTCTTCACAACGGCAAGTTTGTGGAAAGCCTCCTGCTCAATGGCAGAGACTTCTTCAAGGGCGACAATCGCGTGATGCTCGACAACCTGCCAGCCTACACGGTGAAGCAGATAGAGTTCTACGACAAATATGGCGAGAAGAGCGAGTTTCTGGAGCAGACATTGGAAGGTGACAAAGCCTACGTGATGGACGTGAAACTGAAGAAGGAATACAGCATCGGCTATCTGGCCAACCTCGAGGCAGGAGGCGGCACCGACGAGCGATACTTGGCACGTCTCTTCGCCATGCGCTTCACCGACCACTCCCATCTGGCAGTCTATGCCAATGCCAACAACCTTAACGACGACACCCGTCCGGGCGAGGACGACAACTGGCAGCGGAACGATGAACCCAGTCGCACCACCCAGCAGCAAGGGGGCTTCGACTACAACGTGGATGCTCGCAGCAAGAAGTGGAACGCACAGGGCAACGCACGTTTCGCCCACTCGAAGCGCGACCTGCAAACCACCACCCACCGCACAAACTTCCTCCCCAATGGCGACACCTACGAGCGCAGCCGCAACATGGCCGACGACCGCTCTTTCCGACTGAGCACGTGGAACCAGTTTCGCTACAACTTCTCCAACATGCAACTGACCCTCACGTCCAACCTCACCTACACCCGAACGGACAACCGCTCGCAGTTCCTCTCCACCGCCTTCACTGCCACCGAAAGCCTCATCAACACAAACCGACAGCAGGGCATCTTGCGTGGGCATGAGTTCCGCGCCGCCTTCACTGCCAAAGCGACATTCAAGATGGAACATTCCAACGACTACTACGAACTGGAAACCAACATGAACTATCGTAACAAGGACGACGACCGCTTCAACCGCCAGCAAGTGACAGGCAAGACCACCCTCTTCGCCGACCAATATTTCAAGAACCACCCCGACCGCAACCAGAACATCTGGGCACAAGCCATGTACCACTGGGCCATCCGACAAGACCTGTCGCTCGATGCCAGCGCCAGTTACGAGCACCGCAACACCCGACGGGAACAGTCGCTCTACCTGCTCGACCGCCTCGACCGCCACGACAGCATCGGTGTGCTCCCCTCCGTGGCCGACTACGAACAGACGATGGACTTCTCCAACAGTTACGACAGCCACCTCAGCGAAGACTACTATGCCCTCCACCCCATCCTCTGGTGGTTTCCCAAGACCAAAGGCGGCAAGTGGAGCATCAGCCTCCGACTGCCCATGCAGGTGCAGCACCAGCGACTTCACTATCAGCGCGGTGCAGTTGACACCACCATCGTGCACAACCCCTTTCTTGTGGCCTCAGAAGGGAACTATGCCCAATGGCGCAGCAACAACGGAAAATACACCGTCTTCATCCAACCCTTAGTGGCAGCGTCAGCCCCCGCCCTCCAACACTTCGTGAACATCCGCGATGCCACCGACCCGCTGAACATCCACCTCGGCAACAACGACTTGGGCAACACCTACCGCTACAGTTTGCAAGCCAACGTGGTCAAGAAAATCCAAGAGAAGCAAACCTTCGCAGCCGCTGGTGCCCGGTTCCGCTACGTGCAGAACGAACTGGCCATGAGCCACCTCTACAACTCCACCACAGGCGTACACACCTACCAGCCGTTCAGCGTGGACGGCAACTGGGACTTCCGCACAGACATGGGCATAGAGACACCGCTCGACAAGCCCAGACGCCTCTTCATGTGCGTAGCCACCATGTTCACCCTCGTCCGCAGCGTGGACCTGACAGGCACCACCACCTTGGAGCGAAGCACCGTCAACACCACAGGGTGGACACCCGAAGTGAGACTCACCTACCGACTCAGCGAAAAAAGCAACGTGAAATGGAGCATGGCACCCACATGGCAATGGCTCCACAGCCGACGCACCGACTTCCAGAACTTCCACACCGCCGACTTCAGAAGCAGCCTCACCGCCCTCCTCGCCCTGCCGTGGAAGGTGCAACTCTCCACCGACCTAACGCTCTACAGCCGCCGTGGATACAGAGATGCCTCGATGAACAACACCAAATGGTGCTGGAACGCCCGGCTCTCACGCCCCTTCCTGAAAGGGAACTTCCTTCTGATGCTCGACGGCTTCGACCTGCTCAACCAACTGAGCAACATCACCCAGACAATGAACGCACAGGGCAGAACAGAGACATGGACAAACACGCTGCACCGCTACGTGCTCCTCCATGCCGTGTATCGGCTAAACCGTCAACCCAAGAAAAAGTAATTAGATTAGTTAAACAAGTGTACACAAAGATTCCCGCCCGCAGCGATTGCGGACGGGATTTCTTAAACCTTCCATAAGGGTCACTCCACACCCTCTCAACCGACGTCCCCGATGTCGGTCAACCGATGTCCCGGACATCGGTTTTGGGGGTATTGCGATGCCCATCATGCGCCCCTGTTGTTTCGTCAAGGGTGGAAACGAAGAAGGCTCTTTTTGTCAAACAAGGTTAAAGTCTGTGCCAATTGCTTGTCATATCTGGAAAAAGCATTATCTTTGCAGCGCAGAGACTGACGGAGAAAGTCCTTTGGCGGCTTCAATCTCAAAGACAAGTTGGGTTCCTTGCTTGACGGGATGCTCCGCAAGCAGGATGTTGACTACGACAAGAAGCCTAGCATCAAGTGGAACTTCACGAAGTTCCTCATCGACCAGCAGGGGCGTGTGGTAAAGCGTTATGAACCCACCGACAGCATGGAAAAGGTAGGAAAAGATATTGAACAGATGCTGTAAGCGTTTCATAGGAGAAAAATTTTATCAGGCTGAATCTTTTTCTAAAAACTTGTGTTGGATTCAGAGAAAGTTTGTAACTTTGCATTCAAATCACAAACAATCAGCCATGAACAAGAAAAACAATCATAGAAGAGATGTTTCGGTGGAGATAAAAAAGCCCCCATTGGCAAAAAAGACAATAGAAGAAAACCTGAAAGAGAAGAAAAAATTGACCATTACAAAGGGTACATCACTGTGCATCGCCATTGTTACAGTGGTGACCGTGATGGCATTGGGTGTTTATCACCTGATAGTACGCAACAGCGACATGCTCTTCATGGCACAAAGCGAGGATTTCTTCACGTCTAACTCTTCTTTTCTTTCAGAATGTATGCACCATCCCGGCGGTTTCATTAGTTGGGTGGCATCGTTCTTGACCCAATTTTTTTATCATCCCGCTTTAGGGTCTTCCATCATGATTGCCCTTTGGCTGGTGAGCATATTGATAAGTAAATGGGCATTCAAGGTAAAGGCAGCATGGATGGGCCTACTTGCCATTCCTTCCATTTGTCTGCTTGTCAGCACCATCGACACAGGCTATTGGCTCTATTACATAAAGCAAACAGGTTATTGGTTCTACGGAACGGTAGGGTATTTCCTATCCGTTCTGTTGGTGTTTGTATACTCTTTCTTCAAAAAGAAATCAGATTGCATTTTAGTGACAATCTTGATGTCGCTAACTTATCCATTTCTCGGATGGTACACGCTGTTGGCATTCTTATATGTGTCAATGTTGTCAATCACACGTATGAAAGCCACAGACTCCACCATAAGCAAAATCTTATTGCCTTTGACACCATTGGCATTGATTGGGCTGGTACCATTCATGTGCTACAACCTTTATGCCAACACCCGTTTTGAAGATATGTGGACGGTCGGCATTGCATTCTTTGAGAATAACGACATGACCAGTTTCACACCTACCATTCCATTCATTGTACTGTATGCGGTGCCACTCATATTCCCCTTCTTGCCCAAGAAGGTGGAGAACAATAAGAGGATGGCATGGACTGTCTATATTGTCACAATTGCCGTGTTGGTGCTGTCGTGGTTCTGGACAGAAAAAAGCGATTTCCAGAACTACAACTATCATGCAGAGATGCGAATGTATCGTGCTGCCGAAGAGCAGGACTGGGACAAGGTGCTGGACGAGATGGGCAATATTCCTGGTGATGCCTCGCGCGAAATGGTGCTGCTGAAAAATATTGCATTGCTGAACAAGGGAGAGATGGGCACGAGAATGTTCAAGTACAATAATATGGGTGAGCCCCCCACTAACGGGTTTGACACGTTGCGCGTCCACATGGTGCAAACAGCAGCTCCACTCATCTATTATTATCATGGCAAGACAAATTTTGCCTTGCGCTGGGGCATCGAAAACAGTGTGGAATTCGGTTACAGCTATGACCGTCTGAAAATTCTGGCACGATGTGCGCTAGTGCATGGTGAGATGGAGATGGCAAAGCGGTATCTAGACATTTTACGCACAAGCATCTACTACCGAGATTGGGCTGAACGCCTGCTGCCCATTGTGGGGAAACCTGAACTTATCAAGAAATATCCAGAGTTTGACAGTGTACGTGAACTGCGCGACCATATGGGCACAGTATTGGATGGCGACAACGGATTGTGTGAGATGTATCTGCTCACTTACTTCAGCCAGACGATGAACAAGGACAGCAAACTCTTGCAGGAACTGACACTGAACTATGCTTTGATACAGAAGGACATTCAGTTGTTCTGGCCACGCTTCTTCCTCTACGCCCAATTGCATCAGGGCGAACCGATGCCTACCCACTATCAGGAGGCTGCCATCCTGTATGGCAATCTGGAACCTGAAAGTGCAGACATCCAGGGCATGCCTTTCAGCGATGAGGTGAAAAAAAGTTACCAAGGATTCCAGCAAATGTCGCAATCGCTGCTCCAGTCGGGTCTGAATTCTGACCAAGTGGCAGAGGCGACGAAGAGCACCTACGGCAACACTTTCTATTGGTTCTATTTCTTCTGCCGAGATGTTCACTCTTATTAAAATGCCCACTCCTACCCAAATTGATTATTGATTATTGACAATTGATCATTGATGATTATGAAACTGAAAAATATCTTGTCGATTGCAGTGATGGCCACCTTGCTAGTGGCATGCAAACATTTGGACGTGCCTTCCGATGCACAAATGGAATCACGTCTTCCTAAAATTTATCCCGACTACACGGAAGTGATGGTTCCCGCCAACATCTGCCCCATGAACTTTGCAGTTCAAGAGGGTGAAAGCGAAACGATAGCAAGACTGACTTCCCCCGGAGGCACATACATCTATGGCGATAATCAGAAAGTGCTGATTGATGAGACAGAATGGACCGATATGCTCAAATCCGCCAAGGGAAAGGAAATCAAGGTAGAGGTGTTTGCCAAGATTGGTGACAAATGGAAGGCTTACCAGCCCTTCAACATCTACGTGGCAGAAGACTCCATCGATGAATACATTTCCTACCGTGCCATCCAGCCTTCCTATGTAGCATACGAGAAGTTGAGCATCAACCAACGCAACCTCACCAATTTCGATGAGCGAGAAATTTACAACAACATGTCTGTCAGTTCCGAGAAAGTGGGCCAGTGCATCAACTGCCACTCCTACAAGAACTTCAAGACGGACAACATGCTCTTCCATATGCGCCAAGGCTATGGTGGTACCATGATTGTGTCGAACGGTGAGTTGAAGAAAGTGGACCTCAAGACCGATGAGACCCTCAGTGCAGGTGTTTATCCCGCTTGGCATCCGACGAAAAACCTCATCGCCTTCTCCACCAACAAGACGGGACAGTCTTTCCACACGAAACACCTGAACAAGATTGAAGTACAGGACACAGAGAGCGACCTGATTCTCTATGATGTCGATAAGAACGAGGTAAGCATCATCTCCGAACTGGACGACGAATTGGAAGTGTTCCCCACTTGGAGTCCTGATGGCAAGAAACTCTACTTCTGCTCGGCACATTTCGAATACTACAACGACAGCATCGAGAAATCGGCTGAGATGATTCAACGATATGATGAAGTGAAGTACAACCTCTATTCTGCTGACTTTAATCCTGACACCAAGGAATTCAGCAATGTACAGATGATATACAATGCCTCCGACTCGCTCGGTCAGAGTGTCACCCTGCCCCGCATCAGTCCTGATGGGAAATATCTGCTGTTCGCGCAGGCTGAATATGGATGCTTCCACGTATGGCATGCCGATGCCGACATTTACATGATGAATCTCAAGACCCAGCAGGTGCAGAAGATGGATGCACTGAACAGTGAGCGTTCAGAGAGTTACCCCACATGGTCGAGCAACGGCAGATGGATTATGGTCGATTCACGACGTGACGACGGCAACTATACACGTCCATACATCGCCTACTTCGACAAGAAGGGAAAGGCACACAAGCCTTTCATGCTTCCTCAGAAAGACCCCTATTTCTACACGTTCTACCTGCGTTCATTCAATCGTCCAGAATTCATGATTGAGCCTGTCAACATCACACCACAGGAGTTTGCAGAAAAAGCCAAAGAGGACGCTATTCCTGCCAAGTACGCAGATAGATGAAAAAGTATCTGAAATACATCTACTTGTTCGCATTCATCACCGTAGCACACATCCTGCTGCCGGTGATGAATGGTGATTATCTATACACCATTCAGGATAACAACGTCTTCATCAATGGCCACACGTTCATGATGGAAACGGTCACAGGTGAAGGCGGTTGGATAGTGTGGGTGGCACGCTATCTCACTCAGTTCTTTTACCACCCCTGGCTGGGTAGCACTATCCTCATCCTCTTCTGGGTGGCCATCTACTGGATCACCATCCGAATGTTCAACATCAAGGACAAGTGGTGCTTTGCGGCATTGGCGATTCCCGTCTTCTTGCTCTACGACCTGCTCAGTTACGGCTACTGGATTTACTATGCCAAGGCACCAGGGTTTCCATTTGTCCCCACCCTCTTGGTTCTTTTCGCTCTATTGTACACATGGGGCATCATCTATCTGACAAGGAATCTCCACATCAGTTGGCACCTCAAAGGACTCATCGCCATCGGTCCTCTTGCCATCATCCCCTACATCAGCCATTTGCTGTGGTCCACATCATGGCATTGGCATCTCGACTATCAGCCCAAGAATGGCATCCTGACCACACTGACTGACAAGAATTTCCGCCACGAACTGCGCATGTACCGTGCCCTCGATGAGTTCCGATTTGAGGATGTTCTGAACGAGATGCCCACAGATGGTCAAGCCCCCACCAACCTCATGGTGCTCTACAAGAACATCGCCCTGATGCACACGGGGCAGATGGATAGGATGTTTGAAACCAACAACTGCGGCATCAAGCCCGACACAGGTGACTCGCCGAAGATACGCACATCACTTTTAGGTGCCCCCATCATCTACTACATGTTCGGGCACATCAATTATTCCTTTCGATGGGCAATGGAAAATGCCGTACAATACGGATTGAGTTTCCGAAGCCTTAAGATGATGACTCGATGTGCCATCTTCAATCAGGAGTTTGAAGTGGCAGCCAAATACATCTCATTGCTCAAAAGCAGCACCTTTCACCGGCAATGGGCAATAGAACATGAAGCATGGATGATGAACAGCACCAATTTCATCCAAAGCAAAGAATATCAGACCTTGTCACCACTGCTCAGCGACAACAAGAACATACTCGACGGTGATGACGGGCTGTGCGAGCAATACCTGTTGGAGTATTTTTCAGATTTGAATCACCCTTCCACTCCTCTCTTGGAAAACGTCACAATGTGCATGTCGCTGTGGGCAAAGGACTATTATGCCTTCTGCGTCCACTTCTACGATTATGTGAACAATCACCCCAACAGTCCGATTCCGCTACTCTATCAAGAAGGTGCCATTCTGCTCGGAAATGCAGAAGAATCGCCTATCACGCTTGACCAGTTCCGCTTTGACGATGTCGTGGCGAACAAGTATAATGGTTTCATCCAAGACTACAACCGACTACTTCAGCAAGGAATCAAAGAGCAAGAGATGGCAAAACGTCTGAAACCTCTCTATGGCAACACCTATTGGTGGTACTACTATTTCTACAACGATTTCAATATTTACTAATTAGCTATATTATTCCATCAACAACATGAAGAAACTGATTGCTTTCGCCTTGCTGGCATCTGCCACTCTGAGCATCCATGCCCAAGGCACCATCAACGATTACAAAAGAGCATTCTCTACAGGTACTCGCCACTCATGGAAGATGACCAACGGGAGTATCAATGTGCATCGTTCTTTCAATGGTCCCAAAGACCAGTTCATCTACTCCACCTACAATGGCGACAGCACCGTATGGTATAAAGTCGACGCAAAGACTGGCGCGAAAGAACTGACCACCAATCCTGAACTCAACCGTCGTCGGGGCAACCGGGGTGGTACCAGTGGTGATGGCTACCACCATTGGATGGAGGTGCGTGACGAGAAAGACGGACGTGCCGAAAGTCCTGTAAATAAAGGTTCATTCATTATTCATAAGGAAAACAACCTATACCTCCAGAAAGGTAATGACACTGCAAACGCCGTACAAGTGACCACCGATGGCGTTGACACCTGCTACTATTCCTCTTGGGGACGTTGGTCAAAAGATGGCAAATACTATGCCACCGTGCTCATCAAGCCTGCCCCCAAGCACTATGTGACTTACACACAGTCCTCCCCTGCCAATCAGGTGCAGCCCATCTACACACAACTTGAATATGCCAAACCTGGCGACTCGCTCAATTACCGTATTCCCGTAGTGGTCGACGTGGAAGCCAAGAAGACTATCTATCCTAAATCTACAGCCCTCTTCGCATCACAGTATGAGGTGACCGCACCCAGTTGGGACGACAACGGAAAGACCCTCACCTTCGAGTTCAACGAGCGCGGTCACAAGACCTACCGTGTGCTGGAGATGGATTTGGAGGGTAATGTTCGCACCCTCATTGAAGAGAAGAATGACAAGTATGTGGCATACTCACGCAACTACCGTCGTGATCTCGACGAAAACCATATTCTCTGGAAGAGTGACCGCGACGGACACGCACACCTCTACCTCTACGACCGCAAGAAGGGAAAACTTACCCAACTGACCAAGGGCGACTACTGGGTGCGCGAGGTGCAAGATGCCCAAATCGACGAGAAGGGAAAGGGTTTTATCATCTTCTCCGCCAACGGACGCAATTGCAAGAACATGGGCAAGGTCACGTCCAGTTTCGACGGTAAGATTCCAGAGGAAGACCCCTATAACATTCATTACTACCGCATCGGTCTCGATGGCAAAAACTTCGTGGAACTCACTCCTGAACGCGGAAACCACGAAGCCACGTTCAGCCGTTCGTGTGAGACATCTTTCATCGACACCTATTCAACCATCGACCAAGCCCCTGTGACGGTGCTGCGCTCCTCCATCGATGGGCACATCATCTCCACCCTCGAAACAGCAGATATCAGCAGGCTGAAGGCTACAGGCTGGCAAGCACCCGAAGTGTTCGTGGCTCCCGGTCGCGACGGAAAGACCGACATGTGGGGACTCATCCAACGCCCCTCCAACTTCGACCCCAACAAAAAATATCCCGTTATCGAATACATCTACTCCGGTCCTGGCGACCAGTATGTGCCCAAGAAGTTCACCCCATGGCTCTACTATCTGCAAGACGTGGCAGAACTCGGCTTCATCGTCGTGCAACTCGACGCCATGAGCACCTCCTTCCGCAGCCTCGACTTCGAGCAGGTGTGCTACAAGAACCTGAAAGACAGCGGCTTCCCCGACCGCATCGAGTGGATCAAGGCCGCTGCCAAGAAATACCCCTACATGGACATCGAGCGCATGGGCATCTACGGCTGTTCGGCTGGCGGACAGGAAGCCCTCGGTGCCCTCCTCTTCCACGGCGACTTCTACAAGGCTGCCTATGCCGCCTGTGGATGCCACGACAACCGCATGGACAAAATCTGGTGGAACGAGCAGTGGATGGGTTACCCTGTCGATAGCAGTTACGTGGAGTGCTCCAACGTAGAGAACGCCAAGAACCTCAAGGGAAAACTCATGCTCCTCGTGGGCGAAATGGACGACAATGTCGATCCCTCCTCTTCCTACCAAGTGGTCAACGCCCTCATCAAAGCCAACAAAGACTTCGAGTTTATCTTGGTGCCCAATGCCCACCACACCATGGGCGAAACCTTTGGAGAGCACAAACGTGCCGACTTCTTTGTGAAGAACCTGTTGGGTGTTGAGCCTCCAGAATGGGACAAACTCAAATAGAAAAAAGATATAGGCAGTAGCACCATACAAAATGATGCGCCTCTTCCAAGTTGCCACTTCGAGAACCTCTCAAGAAGTGGCAACTTTTTTTAATATAAGTCATTCGTTTTCGACAAAATGAAAAAAAAGAAGGGAAAGAAGACGTAGGATGGCAAAAAGTCCGTAACTTTGTACCGTTTTTTAGAAGAAAAGGACACAAACAAACACTATGCAACAGGATAATAGAACAAAGGAATTGGGAACGAGACCCATTGGCGAACTGCTGATGAAGTATGCCGTGCCGGCTGTGGTGGCAATGACGGCTTCATCGCTCTACAACATGGTGGACCGTATCTTTATAGGACACATTCCCGAGGTGGGCACGCTGTCGTTGGGCGGTCTGGCTGTCACCTTCCCCGTAATGAACCTGAGTGCCGCCTTCGGTGCGATGGTGGGAGTGGGAAGTTCGACCATGATCTCAATCAAATTAGGACAAAAGGACTACAAGACAGCGGAAAGGGTGCTGGGCAATCTGGTGTCGCTCAATGTCATCATCGGCATCATTGTGGGAGTGCTCGGATTGGTGTTCATCGACCCCTTGCTGCTGTTCTTCGGCGCATCGGAAAACACCTTGCAGTATGCCCACGACTACATGACCATCATCCTCTATGGCAATGTGGTGACCCACCTCTACCTCGGCCTGAACAGTGCCCTGCGCAGCACAGGACATCCGCATGTGGCAATGAGTGCCACAATTGCTACAGTCATCATCAACGCCATCCTTGACCCGCTGTTTATCTTCACCTTCGAGATGGGCATCAAGGGTGCCGCATACGCCACCATTCTGGCACAAATCGTAGCACTTATCTATGTAATCTTTGTTTTATCAAACAAAAAAGACTTAATCCATTTGCGTTCAGGTATCTATGGATTGAGAAAACGCATTGTAAAGAACATCCTCAGTATCGGTATGTCACCTTTCGCCATGCAGTTGTGCGCCTGCCTGGTGGTCATCCTCATCAACAAAGGACTGACCCGTCATGGAGGTGACCCCGCAATTGCCGCCTATGGCATCGTGAACAGCGTCACGTTTCTCGCTGTCATGGTCGTGCTCGGCATTTGTCAGGGCATGCAGCCCATTGCAGGGTTCAACTTTGGAGCACAGCATCAGGGACGTGTGGATGAAGTGCTGCGGAAAGCCATCTGGCTTGCCACCATTGTCATGATTGTTGATTTTATCGTGTGCGTCTTCTTCCCTGAATATATTGTCATCATCTTCACCGACGACCCCACCCTGACGACATTAGCAGTCAGAGGCATGCGCCTTGTCTGTATCCTCTCGCCCATCGTGGGTTTCCAGATTGTGACAGGCAACTTCTTTCAAAGTATCGGCATGGCAAAGCGGAGCATCTTCATGTCGGTAAGCCGCCAGTTGGTGTTCCTCGTGCCTTTCCTCCTCATATTCCCTGAGATTTGGGGTACCGATGGCGTGTGGATGAGTATTGCCGCCGCCGATGGTGTGGCATCCATCACGGCAGCCATCCTGCTCTGGCATTTCTACCGCAACAGAGCTACGATCCATGTACCTCGTGTCCGCATGGCAAGCACCCTGAAACGCGTATTCTTCCATAACAGAGTAACTCCCTGACTTTAACCCTAACCCTGACTCTTAGTTGCCATGCGGTTCTTTATTTATCTTTCTTACGATGGTGCACGCTATCACGGTTGGCAGATTCAGCCCAACGGTATCAGTGTGCAGGAGGTGCTCGGCAAGGCACTCTCCACCCTGCTGCGCGAACCCATCGAAGTGACGGGAGCAGGACGGACAGACGCTGGAGTGAACGCCAGTTTGATGGTGGCACACTTCGACACGAAAGCCCCCCTTGATTCGCCCAGCGCGTGGGCTGGCCGCCTCAACAAGTTCCTGCCTTCCGACATCGCCATCCACAAGATTGTGCCTGTGAAGTCCGATGCTCATGCCCGCTTTTCTGCCACCTCGCGCACGTATCATTATTATATCACTACAGAGAAGTCACCCTTCGAGCACTATGCCTACCGCTTCTCGCAACCCCTCGACTTCGACCTGATGAATGAGGCGGCTCAGACTCTCTTCGACTACACAGACTTCACCTCCTTTTCCAAACTCCACACCGACGTGAAGACGAACAACTGCAAGGTCGCATACGCCGAATGGGAACAGGTTTCCCCTCTCAAGTGGCAGTTCACCATCACCGCCGACCGTTTCCTCCGCAACATGGTGCGTGCCATTGTCGGCACCCTCCTCGATGTGGGACGTGGCGTGCTCACCATCCAGCAGTTCCGTGAAATCATCGAGAAGAAAGACCGTTGCTCCGCAGGAATGTCCGTGCCCGGCAACGCGTTGTTCCTGGCAGACGTGACGTATCCCGACGATATTTTTATTGAACATGAATGACCATGAACAAAAGCCCGAAGGGGTGACAGACCACAGGCAGGTGGTGAAGCGAAGCGGAACCCCTGTATAACGGGACGACCCAACGAACAAAAGCCCTGAAGGGGCGACGGACTAAAAAACAATATGGCAAGTACACTGGTAAAAATAGATATTCATCTGATATTCCACACTAAAAACACTGGAATCACCATGCGGAATGATGATCTTGACCGCATTTTTGCATACATTGGTGGCATCATCAGAAACCTCGGGAGTATCGCCATTGAAGTAGGTGGCATGCCCGACCATGTCCACATTCTCACATCATTGCCCAAGACCATGACATTGGCAGATTTTGTTCGCACCATCAAAGCAGAAAGTAGCAAATGGATAAAGTCCATCGATGGGCATTATCATCGTTTTGCTTGGCAGGAAGGATATGGAGCATTTTCCGTCAGTCCATCATTGACAGAGAAAACCGTGCTGTATATCCGTGGACAAGCAGAGCATCACAAAAAGCGTTCGTTTCAAGAAGAATACAAATTATTTTTAGAAGCGTATAGAATACAGTATGATGAACAGTATGCGTTTAGCGATTAGATTCCGTCACCCCTTCGGGGTTTCTGTCAGGTGTGTGTGTTCGTTAGCAGGGGTTTCGCTACGCTACACCACCTGCCTGTAATCTATCAGCCCTTTGGGCTTTCCGTATAGACCTCCCCTATCACTCACACCCCCACATGGCAAATAAGACTCTGAACTTTGTTCGCCTAAATGTTTACAAACATTCCACATGGTAAATCGTAAATGGTAAATGACATGGCTTGGCTAATTCTCGCTTTCCTTTCCGCCACCCTCCTCGGCTTCTACGACGTCTTCAAGAAGAAGTCGCTCAGGGAGAATGCGGTCATTCCGGTGCTGACACTCAACACCCTGTTCTCCTCGCTCATCTTCCTGCCGTTCATCATCCTCTCGGCAAAGGGACACATCCCCGAAGACAGCCTCTTCTACACTCATCAGTACGGGTGGGCAGAACATAAATACATCCTGCTGAAATCGTGCATCGTGCTTGCCAGTTGGCTCTTCGCCTACTTCGGGTTGAAGCACCTGCCCATCACGATAGTGGGTCCCATCAATGCCACCCGTCCCGTGATGGTGCTCATCGGCGCCTTGACTTTCTTCTCAGAGCGGCTGAATGTGTGGCAATGGGTCGGTGTCATCATTGCCATGATAGGACTCTGGATGCTCTCGCGCTCCAGCAAGAAGGAAGGTATCGACTTCAAGCACAACAAATGGATTGTCTTCGTGGTGCTCGCCAATGTGCTGGGCGCCATCAGCGGACTCTACGACAAGTTCCTGATGGCATCGCCCGAGAACGGTGGTGTGGGACTGGACAAACTCGCCGTGCAGTCGTGGTACACCTTCTACCAGTTCTTCATGATGCTTGCCATGCTCTTCCTCCTGTGGTTTCCACTCCGCAAGGAGACTACCCCCTTCCGTTGGGACTGGTGCATCATCCTCATCTCTGTGTTCCTCTCCGCCGCCGACTTTGCCTATTTCTACGCCCTCGGCCTCGACGGAGCCATGATTTCCATTGTCTCCATGGTGCGGCGCGGCTCCGTGCTGGTCAGTTTCCTCTTCGGTGCCATGGTGTTCCACGAGAAAAACCTCAAGTCGAAGGTGGTGGACCTCCTCTTGGTGCTGCTCTCCATGCTCTTCCTCTTCATGGGCAGTTATTCATAACCCTAAAAAACTTCTTTCAACACCTCCCAACCGACGTCGACGATGTCGGTCTGCCGATGTCGACGATGTCGGTTAAGCGATGTCGACGATGTCGGTTAAGAGGTGTTGAAACACCCTTTTTCATCTTTCTATTAAAAACGAGAAAAATGCATGAGCGTTGCATTTTTCTCGTTTTTTCAGTTTACCTTTGTGTTAGTTTTACGTCTTTCAGATAGAGATGCAAAAAGATGGCGATGACGACTTTTGAACAAATTGCAATCAACATACGACCAAGGCTGCTGGAACTGTGTGAGCGTTTCCTTACCGTGAGGCAATCCCAACCAGACATTCGATCTTGTGGAAGAGGTCAAATACTCAATCCACCACATCCGCATCACCGACCGCATCCTTGCCCGTTTCAGTTCCCTCCACGGAGAGTTCCAGTTGCTCTGCATCGACCATGTGGAAGGCAAGTACCTCATCCCCGAAGAGTGGCACCGCATCCTCAACTACAAATTTGGAAAGAAGAAATACCTGAAATAAAATTCATGAGCATTCGTGGACATTCATGGTCATTCGTGTTTTCTTTTTAACATATAATAATCATGAATGTCCACGAATGTTCATGATTTTTTTGTCGCTTCACGTCAGAAGAGAATTTTCCATGAAGAGCAGATGCTGTAGCGATTCTTCATGTAGCGGGAAAAAGTGTGGTAGTAGTCGCAGGTGAAGCCCCACGCATAGTTGTCGGTGTCGAGACATTCGTAGGTGATGCCACAGCCCATTTCGAAACGGGTCTCATCGGGCACCGTATAAGTTTTCTTGCCATCAGTGAAGATGTCGCCATCCATCATGCGAACACCCATAAAAGCCCGTGTGGCAAGACGCTGACTCAACGTGAAAGGAGTAGAAAATTTGGCACTTGCATCGAAATGATAAAGATTGATGTGTCCACCCGTGAAGACATTCTTCGTGTCATACACTTTTGCCTGAGCATCGACCACACGGGTCATCAGTTCTACCGACACCTTCGGCGTGATGAACCATGCCACATCGGCACCTGCAGAGAAGGCTGCCCCCGACTTGATGCGGGCATCCCCAAAATGAATGGTTCGGTCACCTATCTCCGTGCCCGAGATAAATGTGAAACCTGAAGGCTTTTCGTTGAACTTCAGCAACCGCTGCACATCCCGCTTCCGCAACTCAGGCTTGTTGATGCCATCGACACCAAAAATCTTGTCAGTCAGGAAGTAGGCAAGATTGGTGCTCATCACACCGATGCCAGCCCCCATGTAGAGGTCATTCATCCAATGCTTGTTGTGATGAACGCGGAGCAGTTGCGTGCCAGCTACCGTAGTGAAACCTCCAATCGTGATCCAAGGAGAGATATAGCCATATTCACGGCTCAAGATTGTGGCTGAAACAAAGGCGAAACTGGTGTGTCCAGACGGGAAAGAATGCAAGTTGCTCTGATCGGGACGTCCCTCACGAACCGTATGCTTGAGCAGTTCGGTGGCACCGAACGAAATGCCCAGAGCCATCGCATTGGCGGTGAGCATACGTTCCAACTTCGAACGGCTCTTCACACCTGACGCTTTCAGTGCCCAGTTCGCCAACAGCGGTGCACCCCCCACAGCATAAGCCGTCCAGTTGCAGGCATCACCCTTCGCCTTGAAACGGGCATCGTGAGTGATGAAGCCATGATCTGTCCACGTGAGCAAGAGTCCACGCACCAAATGCAGGGTGCCATCCGTCTTGAATGACATCTCACGCTCCAACTGCTTCTCGTCATACACCTTGATGACCTGCTCCACCTTCCTCGTGCGCTCCATCTCCTCGTATTCGGCAATGATGGAGTCCATTTCTGAAAGGAAAGCCGTGTCAATCCTCTCTTCTTGTGCATATACAGCAGACAGGGAGAACAGGAAACTGACGACAAAGAATGAGAAACGATGCATGGACATTGGAGAAAGAAAAAGGCGCAACCATAGGCAGAAGCCTATCGTTGCGCCGATTGATTATGTGAATTAAATCATCATCTGATTACAACTGAGCGAGTTTTCCGTCAGAACCAAGCACATTCACAATCTTGTGGATGTACATCTTCTTCATGTTCTCACGAGCAGGCTTCAGATACTGACGTGGGTCGAAGTCACCAGGATGCTCAGCGAGGTGCTTGCGCACTGCTGCAGTCATGGCGAGACGAGAGTCAGAGTCGATGTTGATCTTGCAGACAGCAGACTTAGAAGCCTCACGCAACTGCTCCTCAGGAATACCGATAGCAGCCTCGAGGTGACCACCGTACTTGTTGATAGTCTCAACCTCTTCCATTGGAACAGAAGAAGAACCGTGGAGCACGATTGGGAAGCCAGGAAGTTTCTTCTCGATCTCGTGCAAGATGTCGAATGCCAATGGTGGAGGTACGAGTACACCATTCACGAGTGTACACTGCTCTGGAGTGAACTTGTGAGCACCGTGAGAAGTACCGATAGAGATAGCGAGAGAGTCGCAACCTGTACGGGTAGAGAAATCAATCACCTCTTCAGGCTTAGTGTAGTGAGACTCAGCTGCCTGAACTTCATCCTCAACACCTGCGAGCACACCCAACTCAGCCTCAACAGTCACATCGTACTGGTGAGCATAGTCAACCACCTTCTTTGCCAGAGCGATGTTCTCCTCGTAAGGAAGTGAAGAACCGTCAATCATGACAGAAGAGAAACCGTTGTCGATGCAGTCTTTGCAGAGTTCAAAACTATCTCCGTGGTCGAGGTGGAGAACGATTTCAGGATGCTCGCAGCCGAGTTCCTTAGCATATTCCACAGCACCCTTGGCAAGGTTGCGGAGGATGGTGCCATTAGCATAGTTGCGCGCGCCCTTTGACACCTGCATGATCACTGGAGACTTTGTCTCAACTGCAGCCATCACGATAGCCTGCATCTGCTCCATTGTGTTGAAATTGAAAGCAGGAATGGCATAACCGCCAGCAACTGCTCTCTTGAACATCTCGCGGGTATTCACGAGACCAAGTTCTTTGTAGCTTATCATAACTTTCTGTATTTATAAGTTAAAAATAAATGATTGTCTCTAAAAACGGTGCAAAGGTACAAAAAAGTTTAGAGATGAGAGTTTAGAGATGAGAGATTTTTTGCTTTCAGGGTGCATTTTCGTGGATAAAGATAAAAAATCCCCTGTTTTGTTTTGTCCGTTTGATAAAAAATCGTACCTTTGCAGCGCTTTTCCAGACAGAAAGCAATCGAGAACATATAATTTGTTACACCAGCAGTAGTATATTGACTGTATAAAACAAAAGAACTAAAATGAAAAAAGGTATTCATCCAGACAACTATCGCCCTGTCATTTTCAAGGACATGTCAAACGGCGATATGTTCCTGTCACGCTCCACTGCCAAGAGCAACGAAACTGAAATGTTCGAAGGTCAGGAGTATCCACTCATCAAGATTGAAATTTCTTCAACTTCTCACCCATTCTACACAGGTAAGGCTAAACTCGTCGATACTGCAGGTCGCGTCGATAAGTTCATGAACCGCTGGGCTGTGATGAAGAACAAGAAGTAAGACACACTTCAACATAGCACAAAGGAGACTTTACATCATCGTGAAGTCTCCTTTTTCGTTGCATTCCATCACAAGGGGATGGAAACCATACAGTGTCAGCGTCCCATCCATTCCCACAACCGCCAATACAGGTCTTCCCAAAAACAGAACACCCGATAGGAACGGAAAGGGTAATAACCCCGTTTTCCCCTTGAGCGACCACGGGAGAAGACGCACCTCTATGGTGGACTGAAGTGAGCATATTATGTTTCACATCCCCGTGCACACAATAAAACAGCAGATTCCACGTTACATTATATAATTAGGTATAGAGTATGAGTGAGAAGAACTTTTGGAAAAGAGCACAACGGCGGGCAGCCATTGAGCTGGACAGACTGCGGAAGGGGAACAGATACTACAACTGGTATGTGTTCACGCAGCAGTTGTCGGACAACCTGAAGAAGACGCTCCAGCCGCACTATACGAAGGGAGGCAACGGCGAGAGAACGCCAGTCCCAGCGGTAGTGGCAGTGCACAACGGCTGGACAGAGAGCGGCGGATGGGCCGACAGATTGCGGGGAATGGTGTCCACATACCTCCTCTGCAAGGAGCTCCACCGGACGTTCAAGATTCTGTTCACCCATCCTTTCCCGATAGAGCTGTTTCTGCAGCCCAATACCTACGACTGGCGCATGGACGAGGCGGACGCAACATTCTCCATTCCATCGTCATGTCCCATTTGTCTGGAGGTTGGCAGCGAGAGCCGATGGCAGGCCAAGAAGCAGAGAGAATGGATGAAGCGACACCTGGAAACCAGCCGGGATAAGCAGACGCATGTCTATACGAATGCCACATTTGCCTATTATGAAGACTTCCAGCAAGGCTTTCACGAACTGTTCAAACCCTCGGCAAGACTACAAAATGCGATAGACCGAGAGTTAGCCATATTAGGGAACACATACGTGAGCGCATCAGCCCGGTTTGTCGGAGCGCTTGGCGATTTTGAAGACACCGTCGATGTGGGAATTCTTCCCGAAGACAAGCGAGAACTGCTCATCAATGCTTGCATGGAGCAACTGGAACGCATCCACCAGACTCACCCACAAGCCACCCTGCTTGTCAACTCCGACAGCACCACATTCCTGCAACGCGCACAGCGGTTGCCCTACACCTATATCCTTCCGGGCACCATCATCCATCTTGACACGAAAAGCCCGAAAAGCACTGTCGATGGACTTTATGGCACCTACGAGAAGACCTTCCTCGACTTCTATATGATTGCCCATGCCACCAGCATCTATCGCCTTCAAGGCCGCTGGATGCGCGCATCAGGCTTTCCGTATGCAGCCTCACGGGTGTACGGTCATCCATTCCACACCTTAGAAAACCACCTCAAACAACACTAACCCTCACCTGCCACACGCCCAGCACACCGATATGCCAGACCCCAACACACAGTCTTCATTCAGGAACATTATGAAAGGTACCGCCCTTTTCGGCGGCACCCAAGTGTTCACGACGGGCATCAACCTCGTCAAGGGAAAGCTGGTGGCTGCCATCCTTGGCGCAATGGGTATGGGCATATCTTCCCACCTCTCCTCCACCCTCTCCCCCATCCAGCAGTTTTTCTCTTTCGGTCTGACCACATCGGCCGTGAAATCCATTTCTGCCACCACCAACGAGCAAGAGCGGTCAGCCCTTATGAAAAGCCTGCGCCGACTCATGCTGCTGCTCGCCCTCATCGCCATGTCCGCCACAGCGGGCTGCTCCGTGTGGCTCAGCATGCTCACCTTCCAGACCCCCAGCCATTGGCCCTGGTTCGTCATGCTTGGCATAGCTGTATTCTTCCTCATGCTGTCCAGCGGCGAGACAGCCATTTTGCAAGGCATGAGAGCACTCAAAGCCCTGGCCATCTGCAACTTCGTCTCTCCACTCAGCGGTCTCTTCATCTCCGTACCCCTCTATTGGGTGTGGGGCATAGAAGGCATCGCACCTGCCATGATGGCATTAGGACTCATCTCATGGGTGACCGCGCGCCATTTCACATGGCGGATCCACCTCGTGCCCGTGCCACAATCATGGCGCACCACCCTCTCCCTTGGCCGTGACATGCTCACCCTCGGCTTCACCATCATGGTGGGCGGTGTCATCGGTTCGCTGGCCATCTATGCCGTCAACACCTTCATTGCCCATTACGGCACCGAATCCGACCTCGGACTCTATCAGGCAGCTAGCATCATCACCGTGCAATGTGCCACCCTGGTGTTCACAGCAATGGGCACAGACTTCTTCCCCCATCTCTCATCCCTCATCCACCAACGCCACCGGGCCACCCTCCTCATTGGACAGCAGGGCGAAATCGTGCTACTGCTCATCGTGCCCGTATCGCTCGTCCTTATCACGCTCGCCCCCATAGCCGTCAGGGTATTGCTCACCAGCGAGTTCACCCCCATCACATTCCTGCTGCGCGCCATGAGCGTGAGCCTTCTCTCGCGCGCCATCTGCTATCCGCTCGACTACATTTGCATCGCCAAGGGTGACCACACCTACTTCTTCCTGATTGAGTGTGTGTGGACGAACATCAAGACCGTCACACTCACCATCGTGGGCTATACGCTCGGCGGCATCGACGGCATCGCCATCGGCTTCCTGATAGGTGTGCCCATCGAGATAGCCGTCAGCATCCTCTTCAACCGTTGGCGCTACGGCATCGGGTACACATCGAGCTACTACCGGCTGGCCGGCTTCTTGACCGCCGCCCTCCTGGGATGCTTCGCCGCCTCCTTCGTACCCTCCCTCCCTGTGGCCTACACACTCATGGCCCTCATCAGCCTCGCCACTTGCGCCTATGCCTACCAGCAGATAGACCAGCGCATCAACATACGAAACCTCATCCAACAGAAGACACATGCCAGAAGTCAGCGTTCTCGTGGCAGTCTATAACGCCGCCGCCACCCTTCCAAGATGTCTCGATTCTCTGCTTAATCAGACACTTACTCCCGTGCAGATTATCTGCATAGACGATGCGTCCACCGACGCCTCGCCACAAATCCTGCGGCACTACCAACAACAACACCCCACCTGTATCGACGTGGTGGAACTAACTGAAAACCACGGACAAGCATACGCCCGCAATCAAGGGATACCGCTTATCAAGGCTCCCTTCACCGCCTTCCTCGACAGCGACGATTATCTTGCCCCCGATGCGCTTCAGGCGGCGGTGGAGACCTTCAGACAGCACGACGAGACCGACTGCGTGCTGCTCGACGTGCGCTACACCTATCCCGACGGACACACCCACGGCTACCGCACCCGCCCCTTCGACTGCATGACAGGTTATGAGGCCTTTCTGAAAGCCCTGCGATGGGACGTGCACGGATGGTACGTGGCACGCACATGGCTCTACCAGCAGTACCCCTATGACGACACCTGTCACAGCTACAGCGATGACAATACCACGATGGCCCACTATCTCCATTCGCGCGAAGTGAGATGCTGTCCGGGCAAATACTACTTCGTGCAGCACGACGACTCATGCACCCACCAGCCCGGCATGGGACGCTTCGACTGGCTGGCCGCCAACGAAAGCCTGCACCAGAGCCTGTTGCAATGGGGCATTGAGACTCGTGTGGTGGACAGTTACGAAGAGCAACGCTGGCTCGTGCTCATCGGGTGTTTCCAGTTCTACTGCCAGCACCGCCAGTTGTTCACTCACCCGCAACGAGCCAGCGCACTGCAGAAACTGCGCCACGCATGGCAAAGCATCCACGTCCAGAGCCTTCCACGAAGGCTCTTGCACAAGCCCGGTTACATGCCGCTACGCCCTTTCTGGACATTATTTGTATGGCAAGAATGGGTTTTCTACATGTTCCGAAGACTCAGATACGACTCAAACGGTCAAAAAAAGTATAAAAAGCACTGATTTCTCAAAAAAAATGACCACCTTTGCATATTGAATGCTGACAACACATAGAAATGAAAATAGTTATACTTGACGCATATACCGTGGACCAAGGCGAACTCACTTGGGACGGATTGACAGAACTGGCTGAAGTGGAGGCATACGAACGCACAGCCCCTGAAGAAGTGATAGAACGTTGTAAAGGAGTCGAAATGGTGCTCACCAACAAGGTGGTGCTTGACGCCTCCGTGCTCAACATGCTGCCCCGCCTGCAATACATCGGTGTGCTCGCTACTGGCTACAACGTGGTGGATCTCGAAGTGGCAAGCCGCCAAAACATCGTCGTGACCAACATCCCTGCCTACTCCACTGAGAGCGTGGCACAGATGGTCTTCTGCCACCTGCTCAACATTGTCAGCCATGTCGATTACTACGCCATCGAAAACCGCTCTGGCAGATGGAGCAACTCACCCGACTTCTGCTACCTCGACCACAACCTCTTCGAGCTCAACGGCAAGAAAATGGGCATCGTCGGACTCGGCAACACAGGCATGGCAACCGCACGCATCGCCGCAGGCTTTGGGCTTCAAGTCTTGGCATACACTTCCAAAGACGAAGACGACCTCCCCTATGGCATCAAGAAAGCCGACCTCGACACTCTCTTCGAGCAGTGCGACATCGTCTCGCTCCACTGCCCCCTCACCGAAGACACCCTCCACCTCGTCAATGCCGAACGGCTCGCCACCATGAAGCCCTCCGCCATCCTCATCAACACAGGCAGAGGTCCCCTCGTCGATGATGCAGCCGTGGCAGAAGCCCTCAACAGCGACCAACTCGCCGCCTACGGAGCCGATGTCATCACCACCGAACCACCCGCATCCGACAATCCGCTCCTCTCAGCCAAAAACAGTTACCTCACCCCGCACATAGCCTGGGCAACGCACGAGGCGAGACAGCGACTCATCAATATCTGCACAGAGAATGTCAGAGCCTACTTAGATGGAGAGCCTGTCAATCAGGTGAACTAAACAAAAGCATAAAGAAAAAGATGAAAGATTGAAGTTGGTTTCAACACACCTCAACTTCAATCTTTCATTTTTCATTTAATACCCTCTTCCGTCACCTGCGCTCGCACTCGGCTGAGGGTCTCGGGAGTCATCTGAAGGAAGGAGGCGACATTGTGGAGAGGAGCACGACGGATGATTTCCGGATTCTCGCGGAGGGTACGAATATAGCGTTCCTTGGCAGTCTCGAAACGGAGCACGTCGGCTTTACGCTGCGAGATGATGAGGGCACGTTGGTAGAACTTGAAGATAAGTCGGCAAAGTTCAAACGTATGACTGGCTATGGCTTCCATCTCTTCGTGCGGAATGCCATAGACCACACCTGGCTCTATCATCGACGCTACGATCTTGGAGGGTTCACGCAAAAAGAAACTCTCAATGCAAACCACCATGTCTCCCTCATGACTGATATGTTCGGTCACGGTCGCATTGTTCTTCGTATAGTACTGCAACACCATGCCCCTGTCCACATAGAACATGTGGTTGCACACCTGACCCTCACTGACCAGTTTATGACCACGCAGCACTTTCATGGGCACAAGGATGTTGGCGAAGGCATGCAATGCCTCCACACTCAGTTTCACATCATAGATGCGGCAGATCTCCCTTGCCACATCTCGGCGTCGGTCATTCAGATTCACAATATCATTTACAATTTAGTCATTTACCCTGCGGCAAGTCGCACACCGTGTCAACCCTCTAACCCCTCAACTCTAAACTCTAACCTCAACCCTTTCCGTAGTCGCGTTCACCGAAGATGGTGGTACCGATACGAACCATCGTGCTTCCATGCTCCTGCGCAATAAGATAGTCACTGCTCATGCCCATCGAGCGTTCCTTGAAGGCAGGTTCGTCAGCAAAGAAGCATTCCTTCACAGTGGCAAAGACCTGGTTCACCGTGTCAAACTCACGGGCTATCTGCCCCTCATCGTCAGTATTGGTCGCCATTGCCATCAGCCCCACCACACGCACATGCTGCATGGTCTTCCATTCTCCTGCCGCAAGCATCTCCAGCAACTCGCCGGGAGTGAAACCAAACTTGGTCTCCTCGGCTGCCACATGTAGTTGCAACAGCACATCCACCACCCTATCCACCTTCTCTGCCTGCTTGTTGATTTCCTTCAACAATTTCACAGAATCAACTGAATGTATGAGACTTATATATGGCACAATATACTTTACTTTATTCGTCTGCAAGTGTCCGATAAAGTGCCATTCAATGTCCTTCGGAAGCACCTCTTCCTTCGCCATCAGTTCCTGCACATGGCTTTCACCAAAGATGCGTTGCCCTGCCCCATAAGCCTCCCGAAGAGCCTCCACAGGATGGAACTTTGACACAGCCACCAAGCAAACACCCTGCTTCAAGGTGGCCCTCACCCGCTGCAAATTCTCTGCAATCATTTATGCCTCAAATTCTGGTTTAGCGTCCTCTTTCTTGTCACGTGCCACAAAGCGGAACACATCCATGATTTTAGTTTCCTGCAAGGAAGCAATGCGGTAGTCCATCAGACTGCCCTTCATGCCCTTGTCAAAATTCTCCACAGCCTCGTGGAACGTGCTAGCCTGCACCAGCATGTTGTTGGCAATCTCCTTCTCCGTCTGCGTCTTCTCATCAATCGTGATGAAGAGACAACGCACCTTGTACCACCTGTCAGCCACATCGCTGTCGCTGGTGAAGATTTCAGCATACTTCACACGCTTGATGTCCGTCACGTCCAGATTGCCGTGCGCATAAGGCTTCACCTCCTCAATGATTCTCGACTCCGCCTCGGTGAAGTTCAGCGCATCCACCAGATACACAAACGTCTGGGGCTTCGTGGTGCCGTCGTCCTGCATCACATCCATCTTCACCTTGCATTCAAACCAACTATTGATTTCCATTGCTTTTTCTCTTTATTCGTTAATAACTGGAGTGCAAAGATACGGATTTTAAGTGAAATGCAAAAAGAGAAAAGAGAAAAAAACTCACACAACCCCCTCTTCCACATACGAAGCCCCTCCGCATCCTTGCCGATGCAGAGGGGCTTCGCCCTTTCTCTTCTACTGATTTTTATTTATTTCTTTTTCTTGGCAGTGCGCACCCCATTAAGGAAGTCCACCATCTTCTGCAGATTCGCTTCCGAATACATGCCCATGCCGTGACCTCCTTCGGGCTCACGCAAGATGTGGCTTTCCACACCAGCCTTCTGCAGTTGGTCGTAGAGATACTGGCTCACGCAAGATGCCACCACATTGTCCTTATCGCCATGGAAGATATATCCTGGCACATCGTCCTTGTCAATGTAGCCCGATGCACTCAGCAGCAAGAACTTGCTCTCGTTACCTTCCTTCGGAGCACCGATAAGTTGTTCCTCAGGCGTGTTGCCCTTGCCACCAAATATCATCGCATTGCCACATTCCATCTGGAGCAATTCGGTTGGACCAGACCAGTCGCAGAATGCGTTCACATAACTTGACTCCTTCGTGTAAGGACCCACGCTGCCTTCAATGTCATACTCTGCTTCGCCCTGCTTTGCCACCTTAACGCCATTTGAGAGCGCTGTCACGGCAGACAGGTGACCACCTGAAGAGAATCCAGATGTAGCGATGAAAGAAGTGTCAAATTTGTACTTGGTAGCATTGGCACGGATGAAACGGATGACCGCTTTGATGTCATTCACCTGAGCAGGCCATTTGCCATCACGGATGGAACGGTGGTTAGGTGTCACCACAGCGTAACCAGCCTTGAGCAACGCAGCACAGATGGTGTTGATGTCAGCAGCACCCTTAGAACTGTTGCTGCCCCATGCACTTCCGTAGATATGTACCACCACAGGATATTTTTCCTTCACTTCCTTGGGAAGATAGATGTCAAGCATGTGGTAAACCTGTCCGTCATCGCCAGCATAGTTGATGTCCGCAAATTTCTCGGAATACTCTGCCTGAGCCTGAGAACTCTGGTCTCCACCAAAGCCACCGAAACCACCACCGGGGAAGCCACCGCCAGGGAAACCGCCGCCAGGCTGAGCCATCAATGCTGTTGCACTCATCAGTGTAGCACCAAGTGCCAATGTCTTCAAATAACTCTTCATAATTTTGTTTTTTTTACTAGGTTAGAGTGATTAAAAAAGTTTATAATAAAAGAATAACATTATTTTGGATGTAAAAAACGCCCATAAGTTTAATCCATACGTCAAAAAACATACGATACATCATCATTCATCTAATCGTTCCACAGGAACTCGTTGAGATGAGACATTGCCCTAAGAGGCAAATGAAACAAAGAAACAAAGTTGTTCAATTCGTAATTATTACTGTCTGCTGCACTCTAAAGTTTAGCGGACAGTAATAACTAACTGAAGTTTCGGATGCTTTCTTCAACAACGAACCTTTAGCTCGGCGTAGCCA
>SAMEA3663246__coassemble_83_pt1 | contig 43654 bp, 38 predicted proteins | sample SAMEA3663246__metabat2_low_PE_034 | metagenome-assembled genome bin SAMEA3663246 (sample SAMEA3663246) | pig gut metagenome | biome: pig gut; feature: pig-associated habitat; material: faeces | place: China | collected 2013
AGTTCAAGGACTTGGGTCTGCTCATCATCGACGAGGAGCAGAAGTTTGGCGTTTCGACCAAGGAGAAACTGCGTAGCATGAAGGTGAACGTCGATACACTCACCCTGACCGCCACCCCGATTCCACGCACGTTGCAGTTCTCGCTCTTAGGTGCAAGAGACCTCTCCATCATCCAGACTCCCCCACCCAACCGCTACCCCATCCAAACCGAGATACACACTTTCTCGCCCGAAATCTTTGCCGAAGCCATCAACTTCGAGATGAGCCGTAACGGGCAGGTGTTCATCGTGAACAACAAAATCAGCAATCTGAAGCAGTTGGAGGAGATGATACACAAGTACGTGCCCGACGCCCGTGTGTGTGTCGGACATGGGCAGATGAATCCGCAGGACTTGGAGAAGATTATCCTCGACTTCATGAACTACGACTATGACGTGATGCTCTCCACCACCATCGTGGAGAACGGCATCGACGTGCCCAATGCCAACACCATCATCATCAACAGCGCACAGAACTACGGCCTCTCCGACATCCACCAGATGCGTGGACGTGTGGGACGTGGCAACAGGAAGGCATTCTGCTACCTTATCGCCCCACCCCTCGCTGCGCTGAACGATGTAACCCGCCGCCGTTTGCAAGCGGTGGAGAATTTCAGCGACCTCGGCAGTGGCATCCACATCGCCATGCAAGACCTCGACATCCGTGGTGCTGGCAACATGCTGGGAGCGGAACAAAGCGGCTTCATCACCGACCTCGGCTATGAAACCTACCAGAAGATACTCAACGAGGCGGTGGCTGAACTCAAGGAAAACGAGTTCAACGACCTCTTTGCCGACGAAGACCGCGACGAGAAAGGCAGGCTGAGTGGCGAGAAGTTTGTGACGGAAACCAACGTGGAGAGCGACATCCAGGCGTTCTTCCCCGAAGAGTATGTGCCCAGCAGCCCTGAGCGCATGAGCCTCTACCGCGAACTCGATGGCCTCACCACTCCCAAGCAACTGGAAGCCTACAAGACACGTCTCATCGACCGTTTCGGTCCAATTCCCTCTGTGGGCGAATCGCTCCTCACCGTTATGCCCATCAAGTGGGCGGCTCAACGTCTCGGCATCGAGAAGGTGGTGCTCAAGATGGGCCGCATGATTCTCTACTTCGCCCTCGAGGACGCCTACTTCCAGAGCCGTGCTTTCGAGAAAGTCCTCACCTACGCAGGCAGTCACGGAAGAGGATGCACATTGAGAGATGGAGACCGGAAGTCCCTCCTCATCAAGGACGTGAAGACGATGGAAGGAGCACTCGACATCCTGAGAAACATGGAGAACCCCAGGCAATAAACCAACAAATCATGAAACTGAAAGTTAGTTATATATATTAAATGTAAAACAATTTAAATGTAAAACAATGAAATCACTCTATTCAACACTTCTGGCGGCACTCTGCATGATAGCGACCGCCACATTCACCGCCTCATGCAGCGATGACGACCCTGGCAATGCACCAACCACACAGGAAGAAACCAAGAACATGATCATAGGCCTGTGGAAGAGTAGAACCTTTTTTGACAAGGACAATCCTGTTGACGGCTACTATTGGGAATTCACTGCCGACGGCCAATTGCTCCGTTCTTTTCATGTAAAGCCCAATGCCCAGGGAAAGTATGCCCAGTTTCAAGGGCAATATGTTGTTTACCACCAAGCGCACTATTCCCTCGGCTTTGATGGGAGAGCCACCCCTACCAGTTTTTCTCTCTGGGAAGAAGGGGCATTATCCAACCTGTGGATTCACGAATTCACGGACAAAAAATTCAATTACTCATACCAAGAAGGAAAGTGGGTAGGCGGACCTGTGGGAATCCACTACGATTGGGTGGATGCCGGCACCTTTGTGGCTGTCAACAAAAGCTTTGCCTACACGGTTTTCCTTACAACAGAAGAGTATCTAGAATGGCAAAGATCAGACATCGTCAAATAGAAAAGTAGCCACGCAGTAGCATGAATTTGCGCAAAGTCGAAGAGAGGGACACAATTACTTGCGTCCCTCTCTTGTTTTGTATTTGCTTTCCGAAGAGAATCGCCCAGCGCGTGGGCTGGTTAATCAATCTCCTCGTCAGCCTCATATCCACCCATTTCGCGGATAGCGTTCTTCAGCATAGTGTACTGCTGGAAGAGGTGGTTCACCGGTTCCTCGCCCTGTGTGTAGTCGTGCATAGGAGCCTTGAGGAAGAAGGAGAGGAAACGCTGGATGCCACTGCGGCCGGCACGGGCGGCCAGGTCGCTGAGCAGGCAGAGGTCGAGCAACAGCGGTGCGGCAAGGATGGAGTCGCGGCAGAGGAAGTTGATCTTAATCTGCATAGGGTAGTTCATCCAGCCGAAGATGTCGATGTTGTCCCATCCCTCCTTGTTGTCGTTGCGCGGAGGATAGTAGTTGATGCGCACCTTGTGGTAGTACTGGTCGTCGGTGTCGTTGCCGTGGCCGTAGAGGTCGGGCTGTGCATCGGGCTTGAGGATGGTTTCGAGTGTGGAGAGTTTGCTGACCTCCTTCGTGCGGAAGTTGGCAGGCTCGTCGAGCACAAGACCGTCGCGGTTGCCGAGGATGTTGGTCGAGAACCAACCACTGAGACCCAAACAGCGAGTGCCGATGATGGGGGCAAAGCCTGACTTCACGAGGGTCTGACCAGTCTTGAAATCCTTACCTGCGATAGGAATACCTAATTTCTCCGACATCTCCCACATGGCAGGAATATCGACCGTGGTGTTGGGCGCACCCATGATGAACGGCGCACCCTCGGCCAAAGCTGCATAAGCGTAGCACATGGAGGGGGCGATGTTCTGGCGGTCGTCGGCCTTCATGGCTGCCTCCAGATGAGCCAAAGTGTCGTGCACCTGCATGTTCGGCTCCACATATATCTCGGTGGAAGCCGCCCATGCCACCACGATGCGGGCGCAGTTGTTATCGGCCTTGAACTGGCGGATGTCCTGACGAATCTGCTCCACCATGTCCCAACGGGTCTTGCAGTCCTTCACGTTGTCACCCGTCAGCCGCTTGGCAAAGTTCTTGTCGAAAGCAGCCTTGAAAGGCACAATCTGCTGCAGTTCATCCTTCACAGGCATGATGTCTTTCTCCTTCAGCACTTCAGAGTATATCGCGCTCTGGAAAGCATTAGCAGGATAAACGTCCCATGCACCGAAAACGATGTCGTCCAACTTTGCCATTGGAACAATCTCACCATAAGAAAGATACTTCTTGTCAGCGCCTTTGCCAACACGAATCTTATCATACTGAGTCATTGACCCCACAGGCTTGGCAAGTCCCTTGCGAGCCATCAATACGCCTGTCATGAAAGTGGAAGATACGGCACCAAGGCCCACGACCATGATGCCCAATTTACCTTCAGCAGGCTTCACATTTTGATTTTCCATTTTTATCTTCTTGATTTTACTTACCATGCTATTTCTAGCAAATACATCCATGCTACAAAACAAAAACTCTACGGATTTCGTATTGCCATTGACGCTTCTTTTTCAGAAAAACATATCGGCTACAAAGTTAGGCAAAATCAAACAAATAAGAGCCTTTCAATACACCGCATTTCTTCCTCATTTCTCGCATTTAACAATTTTTAACCGTCCACTTTACCTTAAAAGACAAAAAGTTGCCGCTTTAACAAAAAATAAGTGCTTTTATTTTGATGAATGAATGGTTTGTGCTAACTTTGCAACGTAAAGACCAATTAGTATCGTACATGAACGAAAGCGACAGCATAGTTATTATACCAACCTATAACGAAAAAGAGAATATAGAGAAGATTATCCGTGCAGTGTTTGCTTTAGAAAAGTGCTTCCATATTCTCGTGATTGATGATGGTTCTCCTGACGGGACCGCAGCCATTGTGAAGGGGCTGATGCAGCAAGAGTTTACCGATCGGCTATTCTTAATAGAGCGCACGGGCAAACTCGGTTTGGGCACAGCCTACATTGCTGGATTCAGATGGGGATTAGCACAAGGATACGACTACATATTTGAGATGGATGCAGACTTTTCCCATGCACCAAGCGACTTACCACGATTATACTCCGCCTGTGCCGACGAAGGGTACGACCTCGCCATTGGCAGCCGTTACATCTCAGGCGTCAATGTGGTCAACTGGCCAATGGGCAGAGTTTTGATGTCGTATTTTGCCTCTAAATATGTACGATTCATCACAGGCTTCAAGGTACACGACACAACAGCAGGTTTCAAGTGCTATCGCCGTCGTGTGCTGGAAACGATAGATCTTGATGCCATCCGTTTCAAAGGCTATGCCTTTCAAATTGAGATGAAGTTCACCACCTATAAATGCGGCTTCAAAATCAAGGAAGTGCCTGTCATCTTCGTCAACCGTGTTGAAGGTTTGTCGAAAATGAACAGCGGCATCTTTGGTGAAGCCTTTTTCGGGGTCATGAGATTAAGATGGGACGGATGGTTCAGAAAGTACCCCAAGCCCGTAGATAACAAAACGACACAGGCCATTACTGGAGAACAATCAGAGAACAGCACTAACCGAAAAAACAATCTATGAAGACTATCATCAGAAATGCGACAATCGTGAACGAAGGGCGTAAGTTCATCGGTTCAGTAGTGATTGAGGACGAGATGATTCAGCAAGTGCTGGAAGGCGATGATTCGACACAATCCTATGATATGGAAATTGACGCGACGGGACTCTACCTCTTTCCCGGCGTCATTGACGACCATGTACATTTCCGCGAACCAGGCTTAACCCACAAGGCTGACATTGCCAGCGAAAGCCGTACAGCTGCCGCTGGCGGGGTGACATCCTATATGGAAATGCCCAACACCAACCCACCGACTACAACGCTCGACTTGCTAGAAGAGAAATTTCAAATAGCAGCAAAGAACAGTCGTGTCAACTACTCTTTCTATTTTGGCGCAACAAACGACAATGTCGAAACCCTGCCACGGCTCAACAATCAACGAGTACCAGGTGTCAAGGTCTTCATGGGTAGCAGTACCGGCAATATGCTAGTTGACCGCAAAGAGTCCCTGTACCGCATTTTCGCCACATCACCCTTGCTGCTGATGGCACACTGCGAAGACACAAGTATCATCGAAGCCAACATTCGAGCATTCAAAAAGAGGTACAAAGGCCAAAACGACTTCCCCGTACGTTACCACTCTCGCATTCGTAGCGTTGAAGCCTGCTATGCATCTTCCGCTCTGGCCGTGCAACTGGCAAAAGAAACAGGGGCGCGACTTCACATCGCCCACCTGTCAACAGCCAAAGAACTGGAACTGCTTGAGCGCAAGCCCACCGAGGAAAAGAAGATAACCGCAGAGGCTGTCATTGCTCACCTGATGTTCAGCACCGAAGACTATGACACTTTGGGCACACACATCAAGTGCAACCCCTCCGTAAAAACTCCAGAAGACCGTGCGGCTCTCCGCGAAGCACTCACCAACGGGCTCATTGACGTGGTGGCAACAGACCATGCACCCCATCTGGAGAATGAAAAGATTGGCGGGGCTCTAAAAGCCGCATCGGGCATGCCTATGATACAATTTTCACTCGTTTCCATGCTGGAAATGAGCGACAATGGGGTACTACCCATTGAACGCATCCCAGACCTCATGTCACACAACCCCGCCAAACTCTTCCATATTGAAAAGCGCGGATTCATCCGTCCTGGCTATTATGCAGACCTCACTCTTGTTGACCCTAATGCCAACTGGCAGGTGAAGGAAGGACGCTACTACACAAAATGTGGTTGGACGCCCATGGACGAAAGAGTGTTCAAATGGCGCGTACGCCGCACCCTCGTCAATGGCAAGACGGCCTACCTTGACGGCATTGTGGTCGATGGTATCCGGGGAAAGGAACTGAGGTTTAATGTATCATGAGGAAAAACTACCGCATCAGCGATCTAAAAGACTACATCAATTGGGTGTACTTCTTTCATGCGTGGTCACTGCCGCAGCAGTCAGAAGAAAGTAAACACCTCTTCGATGAAGCACAGAAAATGTTGCAACGCCTCCAGCCCTACGTCAAGGTCAAGACGGTCGTGGAACTGATGCCTGCATGGAGCGAGGGTGATGACATCGTGGTGCAACCCATGCGTCCTTGCGAATGTGGGCAGAGCCATCCATGTGGAGAACCCATTCGATTGCCAATGCTTCGGCAGCAAGTGCCAGGGAAAGACGGCATGTGCCATTGCTTGAGTGACTTTATACGTCCCCATTCTGCCATGCGACAAGACAAGATTGGCATCTTTGCCACTTCCACCAGCATTGATGTACACAAGACATTCCCCGATGATGATTACAGCCAGATGCTCTTGCAGACCCTTGCAGACAGACTGGCAGAGGCTGGTGCCGAACGATTGCACGAAGAAGTCAGAAAGACCTTATGGGGATATGCCCCTAACGAACAACTCACGATGGCAGAACTGCATCAAGAGAAGTTTCAAGGCATCCGTCCAGCAGTAGGTTACCCTTGTCTGCCCGACATCTCCATCAACTTCTTGCTGGACAAACTGATCGGGTTCAAAAGCATTGGCGTGACCCTCACCACCTCCGCCATGATGCAGCCTCATGCCTCCGTCAGTGGCTTGATGATCAGCCTTCCGCAGGCACACTACTTCGCAGTCGGCAAAATTGATTCCGATCAACTCGCTGACTATGCTCGCCGACGCCAACTGCCCCCCGAAGAAATCCATAAATATATATCCACCATTGACATCTAACATTTGACACATTCAGATGCTACTAAAAATACTTCCACTCATCATTCTCCTGCTCGCTTTGCCCGATGCCTACATCTACTGGATGTACATCCGCCATTGGACAAAGCAACGATGGTTACGTCTGCTATGGTTCCTTCCTTCTTTTATCCTTACCATTGCTTGCGCCATCATCATCTACACCAATGATATGCTTCCCGAGCATCAAGTGTGGGCAAGCATTTTCATGTACCTATTTCTCCTCTTCTGTGCACCCAAAACCCTTTTTATGGTCTTGGACGGCATCGGGCACTTGATCAACGGACTCGTCACGGGGGGTGCCAAGACCCGAGAAGGCTACGACTGCCTCTTCGTCCGCATCTTCCGCATCATGGGCATGGCACTTGCCCTCTTTTCCATTGCCCTGCTCAGTTTCGGCTATTTCGTTGGGCGAAGCCACTACGTCGTACACCAACAGACCTTCTACTTCCCCGACCTGCCCAAACAATTTGATGGTTACCGCATCGCCCAGTTCTCCGATCTTCATATCGGCACCCTTCGCGATGGACATGAAAGTGACGCCCGTACCATCGTTGACCTCATCAATGCTCAGAAGTGCGACGCCATCCTTTTTACCGGCGACCTTGTCAACCATCAGAGTACAGAACTCGACGGGTTCCGCCGCGACCTCAACAAACTCCATGCCCCCGATGGTGTCTATGCCGTGATGGGCAACCACGACTACAGCATGTATCTCAACTACCCCAACGAGAAAGACCGTGAGGCAGACGTGAAAGAATTACAACAACGCATCAGCAGTTATGGTTGGACGCTTCTGCTTAACGACCACCGCATTCTCCGTCGAGGTAAAGACTCGCTGGTCATCGCAGGCGTGGAGAACGACGGGCTTCCCCCTTGGCCATCCTTAGGTGATCTGCCCAAGACCATGAAGGGACTCAAACGCAGTTGCTTCACCGTGCTCATGAGCCACGACCCTACCCATTGGCGACGCAACATCATTCCACAAACCGCCATCCAACTCACCCTTTCCGGCCACACCCATGCAGGACAATTCAAAGTATTTGGCTGGTCACCCGTTGCTTTCCGATATAAAGAATGGTCGGGAGCCTACACAGAAGGCAACCAGATACTCAATGTGAGCGACGGCATCGGAGCCGTACTGTTCCCCTTCCGCTTTGGTGCATGGCCCGAAGTCAATGTGATTACGCTCAGAAGGAGTGAAAAGTGAGGAGTGAAGAGTGAAAAGTGAAAAATCTATATTACCTGCCATCCGGAGTGTTCCTTGTTAGCAACAAGTAACTTAGATTTTTCACTCTTCACTTTTCACTTTTCACTTATTTTCCTTACCTTTGCACAAAAATATAGCATGATGAAAACCATACTCAACATTCTCTACAAAATTTACTCCTTCACCATCGCCCTCCCCATCTTCGTGGTCATCACCATCTTTGTGGCGAGTTGTGTGATCATTGCTGGTTTCCTTGGGGACACCGACGTGGTGGCATATTATCTACCAAAATTCTGGTCGAAGTGCGCTTTCTGGCTGTTCCTGCTTAAAGTGAAGGTAGAAGGGCGTGAGAACATCAAGAAAGAAGACAGTTATGTCTTCCTCGCCAACCACCAAGGTTACTACGACATCTTCCTCGCCTATGGCTATCTGGGGCACAACTTCAAGTGGATGATGAAAGAATACTTGAAAAAGATTCCATTCGTCGGATATGCCTGTGTCAAATCCAAACACATCTACTTGCCAGACGGCATTTCCGGCATAGCCAAGGCCGTGCAGCAAGCGCGTGAAACTCTGCAAGGCGGTATGTCCATGATTATCTTCCCCGAAGGAACCCGTACCCGAACAGGAAAGATGGGACCTTTCAAACGCGGCTCCTTCATGTTAGCCAACGAAATCGGGCTTCCCATCGTTCCACTGACCATCAATGGTTCCTTCGATGTGTTCAGTCGCAACCATAAGTCTGTGCATCGGGGTACCGTCACCTTGACCATTCACAAACCCATCACAGCCGAAGAACGCCAAGGCAAGCAGACCAAAGTTGTTATGCAGGAAGTCTTTGATATCATCAACGGAGGGTTAGAGGAGAAGTATCGCTCATAACCATCTATTTCATACAAAGATAGGCTGACACATTTCTATACTATACAGCCTTTTTTCATTTCTTAGTCCGGTGACGGATGAATAGAAGGAACAAAAACAACACCACAATACTAAACACGGGAGATATCCATGCACTTTTGGTGAAACCCGCTACGAGGAATGTGAAGAACTTTTGCAAAATTAGTTAATTTTTTCAAACTCCATGCTTTGAATACAATTTATTTGTGCTTTTTGCAGATTTTGAAACATTTTTGCAGATTCTGGAACATTTCTTTTAGATTTCGAAAGGTTTTGCCGGTACAAGCAACTTACTCCTTCCACACGCACCACACCATGTTGCCCGTATGCACCACTTTGACTCTTCCACAAGCGTCACTACGTATGTGGGGAACACGTCATGAAATACAAGTAAAAATTTGATGGAATATAAGCCAGCATTCGATGAAACACAAGTGAGGATTTGGTAAAATCACTATTAGATTTGATTAAAAACTTCCCCAATAGATGAGAAATGCCTATCCTTGCCTCAGAAATGGATAGCGGGATTTGTTACCTGACTGATTCCACTAATTCTACGACAAAGATAGGCATTTTATCGGACATGGATGTGTCATTTTCCACACAATGACACATCCATTCATAAAGAAATACAGGAAGGAAAGAGCGCATCTCTACTTCAGGAAAAACTCCTGCCACACCTTCAACATAGAACTCTCATTAGTGGAGATGATCTCTGCCGAACGGGTGAAGTTGCGGTATTCCTGCTTACGTTTGGGGTCAATGTGGGAGAGGATATTTTTAGGGGAGGCTTGGAAAATCTCGCCACGCACTTGAAAATAATACTCATCGGCCATAGGAAGTGGTTGTTCTTCCATGACGATTCCATCATCGGCTCCGGCTATGTCGGACACATCGAAGGTGGCTCCCTGCAGAAGGTTGCGTGTCTTGTTGATGTAGTCAAGATATTTTTGGTCGAGTTCTTTCTGATTCACAGCCCTGACACAGATGACGCGTGCTATCTTGCCAGCGATGGAGTCTTCACGAACAATACGTCCAAAACGCGGTTCAACCCCCACAGGCATGTAACTGTCGCCATTGGGAAAATCCACTCGTAAGACAGAACCCGGGATAGCCTCCATCAGCGTGTCATTTTGGCTGTACCACAAGGTTTGCTTACCCACATGAATGTTGCAAGGCACCACCGTCTTGGTACGGTTGAAGATACCAGTATAGACAGTGGCGGTGCGGAACTGCTGATTGATGAAAGGCCACACACCTGTAGGCACCCAATCCTCATTATTTTGCGCGAGGATGGGCAATACCGCGACAAAGGTCAGTAGAATCACTATTAGTTTCGCATTCCGCATAATGAGTTTATTTCACTTTCACAACAAGGTATTTGCTGACGCTCCAGAACTTGGCAACATCGGTGATGCGGAGGGTGTATTCGCCCTTGCTGTCCTTGAGGAGTGTGTAACTACCAGCCGGATGGTTGGTGAGCAAGGTTGCTGACTTCGACTCGAGGGGAATGACATTGACCTTGCGGATGTCAATCTGCGTGAAGTAGTTCTTATTGTAGTTACCTTGCAGAACCTCGCCTTTGCTGAGGATGCCTTCAGCCTTAAGTTCCTTGTTAGTGCCGAAGACATACCAAGCCGTGTTGAGTTGAGCATCTTGATTGCGGGCAATCTGCGCGGTCTCATCACGCTGCTGCTTCACTTGGGCATTCTCGTCCTGCAAGTTGTTGACAGTGCCAGTGAGTTCCTCAATCTTCACATCCTTTTCTGCAAGTTGGGCACGGAGCGTCTCGAGTTCGGCATTTTTCTCGTTGAGTTGCTGAGTGAGACTGTTGATGGCTTCCTTGAGTTTAGAAGAGTTGATGGAACTGGACTTGAGTTTGCCTTGCAATTCCTCAATCTTGCGCTTATTTTCATCGAGAGTCTCTTGGATGAACTGGATGTTCTCGCGGATGTTTTCAGCGGCGTTGCTATTTTCTGCACCTTCACGCATCATGGTAACACGCCCCTGTGCCTCGTTGATGAGGTCGAAGCCCTGTTGGATTTCATTGAAAGTGCCCATGAGGTCATTGAGTTCATTGTCCTTTTGGTCAATGACATTGCGCAGAGAATCGCGCTCGCGATCACTGGCTGAATTACCTTTGAATCCTTCATTGCAACTGGCAAGCATCGCAATGATGGTTACCATAAAAATAATCTTTTTCATGTCGTTCCTTTTTTATTGATATTTATTCTTTTTCTTGCCTGTGCCCATCAACATGGAGAGTTGAGAGTTGACAGTTGAGAGTTGACAGTTAGGGTTAACGTCAGGGTTGGGGTTAACGTTCCCGTTCTTCCCTGCCAAGATGAGTACGATTTCCCCCAACGGCTCGTTGTGCTGAAAGTGGTCCACCAGTTCTTGCAGGGTGCCACGCACATGTTCTTCGTGCAGTTTGGATATTTCGCGCGCCACACTGGCTTGTCGCTCTCCGCCAAAGACTTCAGCAAACTGCTGGAGAGTCTTGAGCAATCGGCGTGGCGACTCGTAGAAAATGATGCTGCGCGGTTCGTCTCTCAATGCTTCCAGTCTTGTCTGCCGTCCTTTCTTTTGTGGGAGAAAACCTTCGAAACAGAACTTGTCGCACGGGAGTCCGCTGCTGACCAGCGCTGGCACAAATGCCGTGGCACCAGGAAGGGTTTGCACCTCTATGCCATGACGGACACATTCTCTGACAAGCAGGAAACCTGGGTCGCTGATGCCAGGAGTGCCTGCATCGCTAATGAGTGCAGCCGTCTCCCCTCCTTCTATTCGTCTGACCACCTGCTGCACGGTCTCATGCTCATTAAACTTATGGTGGGACATCAACGTGGCACGAATGTCGTAGTGCTGCAAGAGAACACTGGAAGTGCGGGTATCTTCCGCCAAGATGAAATCGGCTTCCTTCAATATCCGAACAGCCCTGAAGGTCATGTCTTCCATATTTCCCACAGGGGTTGGCACCACGTATAGTATTGACTTCGTCGAATTAAAAGTTTCCACCATTTGCAGATTTTGATTGCAAAAGTAGGAATAAAAATGCTCACAACGTGAATTTTTACGTCAAAAACAACTTTTTTTCACATTATCGACAATGAAACAACATTTTTTTACGTATCTTCGTCGCTAGATTTTTCATTTCTTCATTTTTTCATTCTTTCATTTTCCAACAATGAAGACAAAGACTTTCACTTTCGATCGCGTGGTGCGTATTCTCATCAGCATCATCATCATGGTGGGCGCTTACTTGCTGATCCAACGGCTCAGCGGCGTGCTCATCCCCTTCCTGGTGGCATGGCTCATTGCCTATTTGCTCTACCCCATCGTGACATTCTTCCAGTATAAGTGCCATGTGAAATCGCGTGTGCTCAGCATTCTCATCACCGTGCTGCTCATCGTGGGCATCATCGTAGGAGGCTGCTATCTCATTCTCCCTCCCATCATTGAGGAAACAGGACATCTGAAAGACATCATCGTGGAGTATGTCACCACTGACTCGACAGTGGCATCGGTGTCGTCGGAAGTACAAAACTACATCAAGCACAACATTGACATCAACGAAATCAGCAAGGCACTAACGGTGCAGGACGTATCACAATTCCTGGAGGAAAAAGTGCCTCAGTTCTTCTCCTTCATCAGCAGTAGCGTGAGTGCCATTGTGGGCTTTATCGCCTCACTCATCGCCATTATCTACCTGTTCTTTATCCTGCTCGATTACGAATTGATGGCAGAAGGGCTCTTCAAACTCATGCCAAAGGGACAGCGAGGCATCGTACATGACATCATGATGGATTTGAAAAAAGGCATGAATGGCTACTTCCGTGGACAGACCATTATCGCCATGTGTGTAGGTGTGCTCTTCTCCATCGGGTTTCTCATCATCGGGTTCCCCCTAGCCATTCCGCTTGGACTCTTCATCGGATTCCTCAATCTGGTTCCCTATCTGCAAGTCATCGGCTTCATTCCCACCATTGTGTTGGCACTGCTGAAAGCCTACGACACAGGGCAAAGTTTTTGGGGCATCATCCTCTCAGCCCTCATCGTGTTTGCCGTGGTGCAAGCCATTCAAGACTGGGTGCTCACACCACGCATCATGGGCAAAGTGACAGGACTCAATGCCGCAGTCATCCTGCTTTCGCTCTCCATCTGGGGTAGTTTGCTCGGGTTCATCGGACTCATCGTGGCACTGCCACTCACAACCCTGATTGTTTCCTATTATAAAAGATATGTATTGGAAGAAACAGAGGAGGACAAAGAAGATATCAAGGAGAAAAAATGAAAAAGTTACTATCATTGCCGCCTAATGCGGTCAAACAATACCTAAACATTCATCATCTGTCAGAAGAGGCATACTTCTGCACATCCGACCCCGTGGGACACAAACTCGGCAGTGGAGGCGGCACTACATGGCTGCTCGAACAGGCTGCCCGTTATGAGAAAGCCACATCGTTCAGCGCATGGCTCCCAACAGAAAAACGTATCCTTATCCATGCCGGAGGTCAGTCACGCCGTCTGCCCGCCTATGCTACAGGAGGAAAGACATCCATTCCCATTCCCGTGTTTCGATGGATACGCGGACAACGCATTGACCAAACACTGCTTGACCTGCAATTGCCACTCTATGAGAGCATCATGCATAAGGCACCCGACTCGTTCCACACACTCATCGTATCAGGCGATGTGTTCATCCGTTCATCCCTTCCCTTGCAGCCCATCCCCGAAGCAGATGTCGTGTGCTACGGACTTTGGGTTGACCCATCTTTGGCAAAGAACCACGGGGTCTATTTCATGAACCGCAACACCCCCGATCTACTCGACTTCGTGTTGCAAAAACCATCCACAGCACGTCTGACAGAACTATCACAAACCCATTTTGCCCTAATGGACATCGGTATTTGGCTTCTCAACGACCGTGCAGTGGAATTACTTCACAAAAGATCGCATAAAGAAACGCCAGTACCTCTGGAAGCCACCGAGTCGCCCGAAAGTTACCGTCCCTACGACCTTTACTCCGACTTCGGCACAGCACTTGGAGAGCATCCCACTTCCTCCGACCCCGACATCAATGCCCTGCGTGTCGCAATCCTTCCCCTCGAAGGAGGCGAATTCTACCACTACGGCACCACTTCTGAGATGATTTCCTCCACGCTCACCCTACAAAACCTTGTGCTCGACCAACGCATGATCATTCAGAAGAACGTAAAAAAACACCCTGCCGTATTCGTACAGAATGCCCTTGTCGAGACTGAACTGACCGAAAAGAATGCAGAAATCTGGATAGAAAACGCCCATGTGCCAGCCTCATGGAACCTCTCCTCCCAAAACGTCATCACGGGTATTCCAGCCAACAACTGGCACATCGTCTTGCAACAAGGGCAATGCATTGACATACAAGCCATCAGCGACACCTCTTACGCACTCCGTCCTTATGGTTTCCGCGATGCGATGCGCGGCGACATCACCCACCCCGACACCCTCTATTTGGGAAGACCGTTCACAGAATGGCTTCAGAACCACCACATCAGCATAGACACCATCACCAACCAACACGACTTGCAAGCCGCCAACATCTTCCCTGTTTGTCACGACACCGAACAGATGGGACGACTGCTGACGTGGATGCTCTCTCTCCACCCCTCCGAAGACCTCAGCCACGAATGGACCGCCCTACCACGCCTCTCTGCCGACGAGATAGCCAACCAAGCCAACCTCGTACGGCAAAACCTGCAGCGCACCACCTTCCTCGCCCATAACATACCAACCTTGGCACGCAACTACCACAAATCCGTTTTCTATCAGATAGACCTCAAAGACGTGGCTGCAAAATGTGCAGCACAGCACATCGAACTGCCACCACCCCTGCTGACTGAAGGCACCCCGATGCAGCAAATCCACGATGCAATGTTTAGGGCACAAATGCAGAAACAATATGGCGAAGCAAGCGACCTCAACGAGCGAAGAGCCTTCGCCCTGCTACGTGACCAGTTGGTCAACACAGCCATCCAACACCCCCAACTGCCACAACTTAACGCCTACAAGGACCAAATCGTCTGGGGACGTTCTGCCGTACGCATTGACATTGCAGGCGGATGGACCGACACCCCACCCCACTGCCTTTTGCGAGGCGGAAACGTGGTCAACCTCGCCATCGAACTGAACGGGCAACAACCTCTTCAAGTCTATGTAAAGCCTACTCCAGAACTCCACATCAATTGCCGTTCCATCGACCTTGGAGCCGTTGAGACCATCACCACCTACGAAGAGTTGGGACAGTACAATAAAGTCGGTTCCCCCTTCTCCATTCCCAAGGCAGCACTGGCACTCTGCGGATTCCTACCACAATTCTGTGCAGAACAGTACACCTCGCTCCACCAACAACTCTCCGCTTTTGGCTCAGGCATCGAGATCACCCTCCTATCAGCCATTCCCGCAGGTTCAGGACTCGGCACCAGTTCCATCCTCGCCTCCACCCTCATTGGTGCTTTGGCAGACTTCTGCGGCCTCGGATGGGACAAGCACGAAATTGGCAATCGCACCCTCATACTAGAGCAACTGCTCACCACAGGAGGAGGTTGGCAAGACCAATATGGAGGCATCCTTCCCGGCATCAAACTCCTGCAAACCCAATCAGGTTTCAGCCAACGCCCCGTTGTTCGATGGTTGCCCGACACCTTCTTCCGACAGCCTGACCTTCAGATGTGCCACCTGCTCTACTACACAGGAATCACACGCACCGCCAAGCAAATACTTGCAGAGATTGTACAAGGCATGTTCCTCAACTCAGCCACCCACCTCAACATCCTTGCACAAATGAAACAACATGCCCTCCATCTCTTCGATGCCATCCAGTTGGGCAACTTCCACGAGTACGGCACCCTCATCCGCGAAACATGGCAACAAAATAAGGCACTCGATGCTGGCACCGAGCCACCCCTCATCACCCAACTCTGCCAACAGATCGACGACCTCTGTCTAGGCTACAAACTCCCAGGCGCAGGTGGAGGCGGCTACCTATACATGGTAGCGAAAGACCCACAAGCAGCAGCACGCATCCGCAAGACACTCACAAGCCATCCACTCACCCCTTCATCACGTTTCGTTGATATGACCCTCTCCGATAAGGGACTACAGATTTCACGGAGTTAGAGTTTAGGGCTAAAAGTGGAGATTTATGGTTAAGGTTGAAGAACAAAATATAGACAAAACATAAAAAAACTCAAAAAAAAATTGGTAGATTCCCAAAAACTCCCTACCTTTGCACCCGCTTACGATAAAGCACTGGCGCAAAAACCAGCTTTTGGGTTTCACACATAACCCGTATCGCAAGCCTATTAGGTAGATCCGCTAGCTCAGTCGGTAGAGCACAACACTTTTAATGTTGGGGTCTTGGGTTCGAGCCCCAAGCGGATCACTTCAACAAAGGGGAGGATTTCACTGAAATCCTCCCCTTTGTCATTATTTTTTATTGCTGTCCGGTAAAACTCCCAAGAGCATAAAATCCCTCCCCGAAGTCCCGTAAAATAGGACTTCGGGGTTTATTTTTCCAAAAGTAAGCCCCCCTAATCGAAAAGACTTGGTTCTGGCGGTGCTTTTCGCATCTCCCTTGCAAGGAAATCATTCCAAGTTTTTTCGGGATTTTCCATAAAAGCGATAAAATCGACGTAGTACATAAGCATAAGCCGTACCATGGTAACAACTTGCGAGAATGCACAATGCCTCTTGATGCTTCTCGAGAGAACCGTTATCAGCAGATTGGCTATCAGAACAACCCATGTCTGTATTTGTATGGCGTTGACGCTGTCCCCATAGAAGAAATGAAGCGGGAAGTTCTGTTTAAGTTGTTTGTATAACGACTCGATAGCCCATCTTAAGCGGTAAATTTCAGCAATGTCCTCAACCGTGAAGTCAAAGTTGTTGGTCAATAGCACAACCGGTTTCTTGTTCGCATAAAATATCTCCACCCTTCGTGCTTCATGGATGAGTTCCCCTCTTGTAAAACGTACTTTTTGGTCAATATGTGCCACAAGTCCCTCAGCATTGACGTACATAACGGATTCAAGTACCTCATACTTAAGGTTTTTCTTCATTTTGGTCACGTAACACACGCCTTCTTCGGTGAGACGTTGGAATTGTGCTATGTCGACATAACCACGATCCATTGCCAAGGTGGAGTCTTTTGGCAGATGCACCTCTTTTAGCAGGTAATGGTCGTGTTTGGCGGCGGATGTGAGCTGCACCACCATCGGCACGCCGACATGGTACTTCATTACCGTATGCACTTTCATGCCGCCTTTCTTCTTGCCTGATTTCGGATGCCGCCCGACCCCTTTGAGTATGTCGTCGAAGAGCGTTATTGTGGTGGAATCCATCATATAGAGCAGCTTCTCCCAGTCTTTAGGCTCGTGCGTCTGCCCCTTATAACTCTTGGCAGGGCGGCTGTCCGCTAAAAACCTGGCATACTTCTCCAGTAGATATGCATAGACACTTGCAAAGAACTCCTGAGGACGGCGTATGTTGGCTTCTGCAAGCGTACTGCGACGAACCAGATAGTTCATTCCGAGGTGTCCGAGTTTGTGAGCTTCTGCCTTCATGCCTATCTCAAGTTCGCGCAGAGAATCAAAGTGTTTGAGGATGCCGAATAACATTACGACGAGATGTTGGTAACCGTCAAAACGCTTCACATAAGCCTCGCTTCCTTTCGTCTCGCGGCTTATTTGAAGAATTTTCTCCTTGTCGAGTAGCTTTAATACTTGACTATAGACCGGCTGTCCGGTAAAATGACTATCTTTGCTCATGGTTATATTTTAATTACTCAAAAACAAAGATAACCAAAAGGGTTGATACCTCGTGAGAAGTGTCAGCCCTAATTTATTTTCTTTGCAAAACTTTTACCGGACAGCAATAATTATTTTTCATGTTTTAAACACTATTGAGCGAGTTTCGGGTTATTCTTATGGCGTTCTTTGTCACGGGTAGTCTTCTTGTCGAGATTACGTTGCAAAGCCTCGGTCAAGTCAACCCCTGTCTGATTGGCAAGACAGAGGAGCACCCACAACACATCTGCCATCTCATCCGCAGGGTCTTGAGGCTCACCTGGTTTGAAGGACTGATCACCATACTTGCGTGAGATGACACGGGCAAGTTCCCCCACCTCTTCAGTAAGTACAGCCATGTTGGTGAGTTCGGTGAAATAGCGCACACCATAGGTGCGAATCCAATCATCCACAAGCTGCTGTGCCTTGCGGATGGTGATGTCAGCATGTGGAACAGAGTTTTCTTCTTGCATATCGCCACCTCTCCTTCCAATCCTATTTCACATTCATGATGAACTGACGAAGATTTTCAAAATCTTGTTCATTGGGATGTCCAGCATGGAGAGGTCCCATCGAACCTCTACAGGTGAAAGAACGCTCATCGACAGAGATACCTTGCGCTTCCAGCAGTTGACACATCTGGGGAACAGGTGACTTGATGATGGCACATGAGCCAAAACAAACCACACGCCTCACCATGTCAGGCGAGAGGGTCTTGATGAATTTGACCATGTCGCCACTGATCTTGCCCAACATGACACCTGAATCCAAATAGAGCGTATCGACGGGTTCGGAGAGGGGTACAGCCACAGTTTCTGGCACTCCGCCAGTCACTTGGGACACGATATTCGCCATCTGTTCAGAATGGCCAAACTTGCTGAAATATCTAATTGCTATTACCATTTTTATATAGATTTTAGAGATTGATTATACGACCATTTTTTCGATTTCCTTACGATGTTCAAACAACGTACATCCGCCTGTATGCTCCCATCCGAGTGCCTTGGCAGCACGAATCTTGCGGAACAAGGGGGGGGGACTTCAAGGCTTCGCGCACTCCCATCTCCGCCACATTGCTGTCGCTGAAAGGCGAGAAGGGGCAAGGTTCGGCCGAACCATCGGAACCGATGTGGAAAAAGCCACGTCCTGAGGCGAGGCAGCCGCCAAGGGCTTTCTCATCGCCGGGGAAAGAGAGAAAGATGATGTCGGCATACTCGCTGCGTCGCTGTGCCAGCAAAGTCTCCATCTAAGCCACTTGTTCGTCGGCAAAAGCCAGATGCTCCGTGCCGGGGTCGATGGGTACATATTCCACGTAGAAGACAATCTTGCAGCCGTAGGAGCGCAACTGGTCGATGAAGTCAGCCGAAGTGACCAAGTCATGTTCTCGGTGGTCACAGTGATGCTGGTGCCAAAGAGTCCATGTAGTCGGCCACTTTCTCACCCATATAGAGCGGTGCGCCCAACTTCTTGACTGGGGCAGGATAGTCGTTCTGGAAGCCCGTGTCCACCAGAATCACCTCTTCACCGCCAAAGGCAAACGGCTGGTTCATGAAACCACCGTCAAACATTCTAATTGCTTTAATTTCCATTTTATCTTTACATTTTTAATAATTATTCTTCTACGAAAAAAACGTTCTATCCAAGCACCACATCGAGCACCATCATCAAGACAAAGCCAATGGCAAAGCCGATGGTGCTGAGGTTGGTGTGCTTGCCTTCGGAGGCTTCGGGAATAAGTTCTTCCACCACTACGTAGAACATGGCACCTGCGGCAAAAGCGAGCATGTAGGGCAATACGGGAGTGAGCAACGAGGCCAGCAACACGACTGCCAATCCGCCAATGGGTTCTACCGCACCACTAAGGCTGCCAAGGAGAAACGAACGCCAACGTGAGTTACCTTCTGCCCGCATGGGCATGGAGATGATTGCACCTTCGGGGATGTTCTGGATGGCAATACCCAACGACACCGCCACAGCAGAAGCTATGGAGATGTTTGCCATGCCCTGTTCTGCTCCAACAAAGACCACACCCACCGCCATACCTTCGGGCAGGTTGTGGATGGTGACCGCCAAAGCCAACATTGCCGTGCGAGACAGTTTGGAGCGAGGACCTTCGGGTTGGCTGTTGCCCATGTGCAAGTGAGGCGTCACCTCATCAATCAGCAACAAGAAACCAATACCCAACAGGAAACCCACAGCAGCAGGGAACACCGACCATGCGCCTTTCTCCTCCTCCATCTCCATGGCAGGAATGAGCAGCGACCAAACGGAGGCTGCCACCATCACGCCCGACGCAAAGCCGAGCAAGGACTTCTGCACGCGCTCGGGCATGTCGTTTTTCATAAAGAACACAAAGGCCGAACCGAGCATCGTGCCCAGCAAGGGTATCAGTAATCCAATTGCGATAGTCGGCATAAATAAAGAAAGGGGTGACACGATCTGGTGTCTTCAGCGTTGCCGTTTAGTCACTCGTACCTGCCACCCCTCGGCATAAAATGGTTTTATTGTTCTTGTAGCGTCATCTTCACCGTCACGATGCAGGAGACCCTTACAGGGCAGGTTCCCACTTACAGCGGACTGGAGAGACAATGGCGCCTTCCTTTTTCAGTTCGGCAAAAGCCTTATCCACTTCCTTGCGGTCAGCACCCAGTGCCTTCGTCACATCGCCAGCCGATACTGGCTTGCCTGCTTCGCGCATGGCTTGTAATACTTGCTCTTTCATATCGAACGACAAATTAGAATTTCACGGTTTCATCCAGTTCCATTATCTTAAAGAAGTTGGCTGTGGCATCTTTCAAGTAGTACATCACACCGTTCTCGCCGTTCTCGCCCAAAACAGGCTTCAGCACAGGCATCTTATCGACGAGAGCCTTGCCCACTTCAGGACGATTGTCCTCCACGAGCTTGCACTCGATGCGGAGAGTCCGACCCTTGAAGGCGCAGATTTCAGCCTTCTGATTGGCAGCAATCTGACGGGTTGCATTGGTTTGGCCGAAAGCCATGATGTAGTTTTTCCCCTCGAAGAAGAGCATGGCTCCATAAGGGCGCACACGGGGCTGATTACCTTCCATTGTGGCCAGATAGAATGTCTTGGCATCTTCCAAGAATTCATAAACTTTCTTTGCAGCTTCCATAATCTACTATTTTTTAACAACCTTAATTCCGCAACACTATTACAAATACAAATTTTTAAGTACCTGAGCAACAAAAAGTTGCTCAGGATTTTGCCATGTCAGATTTTTCACCTATCTTAGTGTTGCAAATCAAAATATGTATCAAACCCGACAGACATGGCAAAGGTAGCAATAAAATCTGAGAAACTCTCTCCTTTTGGAGGATTTTTTTATTCCTATCCATCTTTTAAGTAACCACACAAAATTATCTTATACAATAATGTCTCTTCTTTTCGCCGCAAGCGGCTTGTTTTCTCGGACAATAATTTCCAAGACTACGAGTTTACTCGCCTGAACACCTATGAAAAGAAAGAAATGAGTGAAGAATTGACGATAATTTTATCCAATAATTATTATTGGAACCAACCTTTAGCTCGACGAAGTCAATTTTTGGAAATTATTGGGAACCCTTCAGCCGGGCGTAGCCAATTATTGTCCGAGAAAAATGCGGTTTGCCGCATCATATACACTATTTTTGTTCACCTACTTATTATTTAACCTTAACCATAACGCTAACCTTAACTGTCAATTCTCAACTGTCAACTCTCAACTCTCAACATCCTCTGCTGCAAGGTTTTGTTCTTCCTCCACATCAAAGTCATAGGTCAGTTTCGCTCCCTGATTCTCCAAGGCAATGTAGTTGAGCGTGCGAAGCAATCCCTGCAAGGTCCTTTCACGCTCCTTAGGCTTAAGCTGGCACTCCCAAATCTCGATGGTGTGCCATCCTTGTGCCTTGAGTGCCAAGAGGTTCTTGTGGTCGCGCGCTTTGTTGCGCTCTATCTTACGTGTCCAGAAATCCACATGCGTCTGAGGAATCTTATACATGGAGCAGCCCTCGTGTCCGTGCCAGAAGCAGCCATTGATGAAGATGCAAGTGTGAAGCCCGACGATGGCAAGGTCGGGAGTGCCAGGCAGGGACTTGGCATGGATACGGTAGCGGAAGCCATGACTGAAGAGGAAACGGCGCACAAGCATCTCGGGCCGTGTGTTCTTCGACCTGATTCTGCGCATGCAGTTACTGCGCTGCTGGGGTGTCATCTTGTCTGCCATTATTGTCACTCTAAACTCTAACGCTAACCTCAACTCTCAACTGTCAACTCTCAACTGTCAACTGTCAACTCTCACTGTTTCTCCGTCATATATTTCCAGTACCTCCGAGGCATGTCGTTCAACTGCTTGCGTGGGTTCATCCGCTCCTTGATGCAGATGGCCTTGAAGTAGGTGCGCCAGAGGTCTTGGAAGAGTTTGTCATCCCCGCTCAACATCTCATCACTCAATTTGCCCGTGCCGAGGTCAAAGGGAAGCGCATCCCCGTTCTGAAACGTGATGCGTGTCACCTCCTGCTGGTCATAGTAGAAGCCATAGCTTCGCTTGGCATCATAGAGAAGCCAAGGCTGGTCGCCAAAGCGGTCTTTGAAGTGAGCAACCACCAAAGGCAACACATTGTGGTCGGGCGACACCACCCCCAAATAAGTTCCATCCTTCGCCTTCTGAAATCGCACGAACTGCATCATGCGCAACCGTTCGTGCATCACCTTGCGGAAGATGTTGGTCACTGCCAGCACATCGGGGTCGGAGAAATTCCGCTCGATGCTCCTCGTTCCTTCTGGCTGACGAAAAACCTTACATATATAATTAAAGAGAGGGGTGTTCAGTTCGGACAGTTCCGACTGGAAACTGATGGTAATCAGCCGCAATGCTTCTTTCGACACCCTCTTTTCCAATCCTGCCCACACCCTCTGTGCCCGGTCGTCGGCTGTCTCCACCTCATGCACTTCCTCGCAGAACAACGGCAACGGTTCCCCCTTCCCAATCAGTGCGTCGGGTCGCTGATGCAGGGAGAAAGCATCGAAGACGGCAGAAAGCACCCCGTCCAATGTTCTGTCGAAGGTATAGACAAGCATCTTTTTCATGTACAATTTGACAATGTACAATGTACAAATTCCTCTTTCTTCTCCTCTTCGAAGTCGAGCGTCAGTTGCATCTCTGCTGCCGCCTTCTTCTGCTGCGCCTTCGAGATGAGCAAAGGTTTCAGGCGTTCGGGATGCAATTCGTTGATGCCCACGATGGGATTGGCATAGCCATCAGTGAGTTCGTGGCAGGTGATGAAAAACTTAGCTTTCTTCATCACCACCCCCATCTTCTTCAAGTGATAGGACGTGATGCGGTTGAAACGTCGGGAATTGACAATCATCATGGCCGACTTCACACCAATGCCCGGCACACGGAGAATGCGCTCATAGTCGTCGCGGTTGATATCGACAGGGAATTGCTCTGGATGCCGCAATGCCCATGCCAGTTTGGGATCCACTTCGAGGTCGAGGTTGGCATTAGCCTCATCCACAATCTCCTCCACCTTGAACTGATAGAAACGCAAGAGCCAGTCAGCCTGATAGAGACGGTTCTCTCGCACCAAAGGAGGTTGTTTCAGCACAGGCAGACGCGAGTCGTAGGTGTTCACGCTCACATAGCCCGAATAATAGACACGCCGCATGGTGGGCTGACTATACATGGCCGACGACATGTGCAGGATGTCGCGGTCAGTCTCTGCCGTTGCCCCCACTATCATCTGGGTGCTCTGACCCGCAGGCACGAAATGCGGCACATGCCGCAGGTGTTTCCGGTCCTCCCTGTTCTCCAGCACTCCCTGCTGAATAATGCGCATGGGGGTGAACACACTCTGGTGGTCTTTCTCGGGAGCCAAGAGTTTCAGCGACTTCTCGTTGGGTATCTCGATGTTCACACTCATACGGTCGGCATACCGCCCCGCCTCACTCATCAGTTCGCGACTGGCACCCGGTATGCTCTTCAGATGAATGTAGCCATTGAAGTGGTGCACCGTACGCAAATCCTTCGCTATCGCCACCAGGCGTTCCATCGTATAGTCAGGATTCCTCACCACCCCACTGCTCAAAAACAAGCCCTCTATGTAATTCCTTCGGTAGAATTCCATCACAATCTCTTCCAACTCATGCACCGCCAGCGTTGCTCGCTTGATATCGTTACTCCTTCTGTTGATGCAGTAGGCACAATCATACATGCAGTAGTTCGTCAGCATCACCTTCAGGAGCGAGATGCAACGTCCGTCATCAGCAAATGAATGACAGATGCCGACTCCTCCCACCGTATTTCCCACCATACCCTGTTTTCCGCCACGCACAGTACCACTCGACGAGCACGATACATCATACTTCGCCGATTCTGCCAAAATGCGCAACTTCTCCAAGGTCTTTTCTGTCAGCATAAATATTGCAAAAATGATTGTGCCACAAAGTTAGTGTAAATCGAGCGAAATACCAACATGGAAAAACTTTTTTTGAAAAAATAGAGCTGCTAGCAAATATTTTTTGCCAACTTTGTATCTTCTTAGCAGGAATGTCTCAAAATGAGGCTATGATTCACCTAATCTTATATCAAGACAATGACCCAAAGAAGCCATTCACCGCAATGATGAATGGCTTCTTTTGGTCGGGAAGACCAGACTCGAACTGGCGACCACACGCCCCCCAGACGTGTACGCTAACCAACTGCGCTACTTCCCGCTTTTTCAAACCGAGTACAAGTCGGAAAGCAATGCCAAACTCGTTTAAGCAATGCTGAGACACAGCCTCGATTATTCAAATCGTGTGCAAAGGTAGTGCAAATTTTAGACAATACAAAATAAAAGCCCGTTTTTCTTGCTTTTTTTCTTCGCTAATTCGTAACTTTGCCCCAACAAATGGATACAAAATCACTAAACTGGTTATATATGAAGAATTTTTTTGTCATATTGTTTTGGGCATGCGGCATGATGTGCATGGGGTGCACTGACGGAGGACAAGAAACAGAGGTGGTGTTAGAAACCACGATGGGTGAGATTCGGGTGAAACTCTACGATGACACCCCCGGACATCGGGACAACTTCGTGAAGAATGTGAAGGAGGGAATGTACACAGGAGTGACATTTCACCGAGTCATTCGCAACTTCATGGTGCAGACAGGCGACCCGAAGACACGTCCTGAGGGATATGAGGTGCCTGTGACACCAGATGGTGACACCATTACAGAAAGGATTCCCGCAGAAATTGTGTGGCCTAAGCACTTCAACAAACGGGGTGTGCTGGCGGCTGCAAGGGATGGCGATGAAGAGAATCCTGACAGGGCAAGTGACAAGTTCCAGTTTTATATCGTGACGGGCAAGACGTGTTCAGAGGCAGACATGGATGGGTTTGAGACCGCCAGAGAACAACGCGACACAGAAGTGCTCTACATGAAGAAACAGATGGCAAACAAGGAGAAATTGGATGCATTGCGACAGGCTCGCGACCGCGATGGAGTAAGCAACCTGCTGGAGAAGTTGCTGGACGAAGCAAAATGGGACATATCGGAAAATCCTCCCATCATTTATCCACATGATTTACGAAGAAGTTACGGCATACATGGCGGTGCACCCTGGTTGGACAATGAATACACGGTGTTCGGCGAAGTGGTGGAAGGCATGAAAGTGGTGGAAGCCATCCAAAAGATCAAGACAAACGCACAAGATGTACCACTGAAGGAGGTGAGAATCGTCAAGGCGTATGTGAAAGAATGAAAGATTTCCAGAGATTGTCGTCAGGCAGCGGTGCTTCGACGACAATTTCTTTTTTGCTGACAGGATGGATGAACTGCATGGTGCGGCTCAAAAGGGAAATGCTGCCATCGGGGTTGCTACGTTTGGCACCATATTTGAGGTCACCCTTGATGGGACAGCCGATTTTTGCCAACTGACAACGAATCTGATGATGGCGACCCGTCTTCAAATCGATTTCCAGCAGCGTGTAGTTGTCAGAACGACCGATAACACGGTAATCGAGCACAGCCTTCTTACTGTGAGGCACTTCATGGTCGTAGGCATACGATTTGTTTTGTTTCTCGTTGCGCACCAACCAATGCGTCAGTGTACCTTCGGGCTGTTCGGGGGCATCCTTCACGACAGCCCAATAGGTCTTGTGTACTTCGCCATTGGCAAACATCGTGTTCATACGCGCCAATGCCTTGGAAGTACGTGCAAACAACACCAGTCCGAACACAGGACGGTCCAGACGATGAACAACACCAAGGAAGACGTCGCCAGGCTTGGCATACGCTTCCTTGATGTATTGCTTCACTGTTTCACTCAGGGGCTTGTCACCAGTCTTGTCGCCCTGCACAATTTCCCCCGATTGCTTAGAAACAATGATGACGTGATTATCTTCGTAGATTACATTTACCATTCGACCATTTACGATTTATATTCTATTTAGCTATTTACGATTTCATCCACGCCGCATGGCAAATTGTAAATTGTAAATCGTCAAATAGTAAATCAATTTTACATATTCATGCCACCGTCAATCTGGATAACCTGACCAGAAACGTAACTGGACATGTCAGATGCGAGGAAGAGACACACATTAGCGATATCCTCCACCTGACCACCACGACGGAGTGGAATCTTCTTCATCCAGTCAGCACGGATTTCCTCTGGCAACTGTGCAGTCATGGCTGTCTCGATGAAGCCAGGAGCCACAGCGTTGGCACGTACACCCTTAGGGCCAAGTTCCTGAGCGATAGACTTAGCCAAGCCAATCATACCAGCCTTTGATGCAGAGTAGTTGCACTGACCCGCATTACCATGAACACCTACAACGGAAGACATGTTGATGATAGAGCCACCACGCTGACGGAGCATGATCGGAGCACATGCGTGAATGAAGTTGAAAGCAGACTTCAAGTTCACATTGAGCACAGCATCCCACTGAGCCTCACTCATGCGGAGCATCAAACCATCCTTAGTGATACCTGCATTGTTGACCAACACGTCGATAGAACCGAAGTCCTCGTGAATCTTCTTCACCACAGCCTCTGTCTCAGCAAAATCGGCTGCGTTGCCAGCATAAGCACGACAAGTGACGCCCAAAGCCTCAATCTCCTTACGAGTTGACTCAAGACCTGCAGCCATATCGTCGTTCAACACCAAATCAGTAAAAGCGATGTTTGCACCTTCCTGGGCAAACTTCATAGCGACAGCCTTACCGATGCCGCGTGCAGCACCTGTGATGAGGGCTGTCTTACCAGTTAAAAGTCCCATAATTCTTTATTTGAGTTTTTGTTGATATGTGAATTTAATATTTTCCATATTTCGGCGTTCTGCAAAAAGCCTTGAGAACCATGCCCCGTACATACGGATAGAGTTCTTCGGCATTCTGAGCAGCATAACGACCATAGATGTAAGGCACCTCACAGCCTTTCAGGCAGTAGTGCATGATCTCAGCAGCAAGACGCACGTTGCGAATCTCAAACACACCCTTGTCGATACCCTCATTCATGATGCGACGGAAAAGATTGATTTCATTCTTGTCAAACGTCTTGCGCACCGACTCCACCTTCCACACGTCACGGAAAAACTCGGCACGCAGATTACCATTGCGATACACAGCCTCCTTCATCACCTCCAGATGAGCAAAAATGAGTTGAACCATCTTCTCCTCAGGCGGAATGCTCTTACGAGCCACCTCTTCCATACGCCCATACAGACGTTCCAATTCCGTCTGGATGACTGCCAAATAAATCTCCTCCTTACTATTAAAATAAGTGTAGAGTGTACGGCGACCTCGGTTTGCACTGACGGCAATGTCGTTCATCGACGTGTCCTCGAAGCCATTCTTTGCGAACAGTTGTCGAGCCACATCCACCAGAAGTGCTCTTGTCTTCACTGTCGACATAATCTTTTTTCTTTTTGCGTTCTTTTTTGAGTTTGCGATTCATCCGACACATGATGCCGAAATTCGAGTGCAAAATTACACAAAAAAAATTTATTCAACAAAAAAAATTGTGCACAACTTTTTTTGCAAAAATTACAAGCACAACAAAATCAATCATTTACCAAATGCACAAATATTGTTAAAAGAGTTCTTTTCACCCAAATAGTTCCCGCAACGCCTCTTCCACCTTCCTCACAGGCACAATCTCAACCTTGAACTTGCCTTTGTCCAACCCATTCATGTTCGCCTTAGGAATGATGATTTTTCGGAAACCCAACTTGTCTGCCTCGGCAATACGCTGCGCGATGCGGCTCACAGGACGCACCTCACCGCTCAGTCCCACTTCACCCGTGAAACAGATGTCTCTCGGTATGCCCGTATCTACATTGCTCGACAACACAGCCGCTATCACACTCAGGTCGATGGCAGGATCGGTCACACGAATTCCACCAGCGATATTGAGGAACACATCACGCTGAGGCAACTTAAAGCCCACCCGCTTCTCCAACACAGCCAAGAGCATATTCAGACGTCTCAAGTCAAAACCCGTTGCCGAACGCTGCGGAGTGCCGTATGCTGCTGTGCTCACCAAAGCCTGTGTCTCAATGAGCAAAGGGCGTACACCCTCTATCGAACATGCCACTGCCACGCCACTCAATTCCTCACCCTCCTTCACATCGCTCAACAGCAGTTCCGAAGGATTCTCCACAGGGCGCAGACCGTTATGCACCATCTCGTAGATGCCCAACTCAGCTGTCGAACCAAAACGGTTCTTGATGGCACGTACAATGCGGTACATATAATGCTGGTCACCCTCAAACTGCAACACCGTATCAACCATGTGTTCCAATATCTTGGGACCGGCTATCGTACCCTCTTTATTGATGTGTCCAATCACAATGACAGGCGTGTTCGTCTCCTTCGCAAACTTCAGCAACATCGCCGCACACTCACGAATCTGCGTCACACTGCCAGGCGACGACTCCACCGTTTCCGTCGCCATCGTCTGAATCGAGTCAATCACCACCAAATCAGGCCCCACAGCCTTGATGTGCTCAAACACCGTCTCAATCATCGCCTCACACACCACAAGGACATTCGAGGGCTGAGAACCAGAATCATGGTCAAGGTTAGGGTTAGGGTTCAGATTTATCCTATCCGCTCTCAACTTCAACTGGCGCGCACTCTCCTCCCCACTCACATATAGCACCTTCATGCCCTTCAGCCTCATCACCGTTTGAAGAATGAGCGTCGATTTACCAATACCAGGCTCACCACCCAGCAGCGTCATGCTGCCAGGCACCAACCCGCCACCCAACACACGGTTCAGTTCGCCATCCCCCATGTCGATGCGCGGTTCCTCTTCCGTCTCAATCTTCGACATGGAGATGGGGCTTGACTTCACATCCAGCCGAAACTCCGACGCTACAGCCGACGTCGTTTTCTTTCCCAACTTCACCTCCTGAAACGTGTTCCACTCCCCACAAGCGGGGCACTTCCCGATCCATTTAGGACTATCGTAACCGCATGAACTGCACACGTATGCAGTCTTATCTTTCGCCATATTCCTTCTTTTTGCCCACAAAGGTACAAAAAAAAGTGAAAAGTGAAAAGTGAAAAGTGAAAAATTTAGGTTTCCAATGATGTGGTCAGCAGACAACAGGATGAAGCAACTTGGATTTTTCACTTTTCAAGCACACTTGAAAAAACATTTCTCACTTTTCTTTGGTCACTTTTCACTTTTTTTCTTACCTTTGCACACAAATTCACACGCAAAGAGCCAAATGAACAAATCAAAGGTGACAAACATCATCCGAATCAATGCCAAGGCACTCTTCTTGCTCCTTTTAAGCCTTATCATGAGTAACAGCATTCTGGCCATTGAGCCAGATTCCATTTGGTATGACTCTATCACTAATGTCCGCACCCACCTTCAGCGTCCCGACACACTCACCCCCTACACCTGCTCCCTTCACTTCTTCGGAAAGAACAAAAACGGAAGTTCCAAAGCACCTGGACTTCAAGCACTCATCGAAGATCTCAGCATCAATGCCCTCGTGTTGGGATGGGACCACTTCGTGACCGACCGTGAATGGGCACGCATCACCAATGCCACCCTGCGGCAAAACCTCTCAGGTGGCTGGGTGTGGGACAACGACAGTTTCTCCGGCAACCAGTTTGCACATCCCTATCATGGCAGCATGTTCTACAATACCGCCCGCGAGCACGGACTCTCCTATGGCGTGTCACTCCTCTACCCCCTGGCAGGTTCCCTCACCTGGGAACTCTTCTGCGAGACCAACCGACCCGCCATCAACGACTTCCTCTCCACTGGTATCGGAGGAGCCGCCATCGGTGAAGTGACCCACCGTTTGTCCGACATCTTCTTCGACGACACCAAGCAAGGTCCCCAGCGTGTTGTCCGCGAAATCATCGGCTCCTTCCTCAACCCCGTGCGCGGCATCCACCGCATCATGTCGGGCGAGATGTTCAGGGTCAACCGTTTCAATGCAGGCAAGAAAGAAGAGCCCATGCCCTACACCTTCCAAATCGGCACGGGCGGACGCTACATCTACGACCGCGCACCTATCCATCCACGGACAGGCATGCGCTATTACGAGACCATCCCCTACATCGATTTCCGCTTCACCTACGGCAACCACTTCAACCACCTCGACGAAGGGAAAAGTCCTCGAGCCTACGACTACTTTGAACTCTACTCCCTCGTCAACTTCGACCCCGACCAACCCACCGTCGGCGAACTCGACATCCGTGGACGCATCGGCTCCCTTCAGTACCAGTTCCCTCATCAGTGGAAACTCGACCTCGGCTTCTACCAGAACATCAAATACATCGACCACTACAGCAAGGAAGACAACGAAGCCCCCGGCAACCTCGCCCTCATCTCCGAAGCAGCCAGTTTCGGCATAGGACTCTTTTTTGAGCGTCCCTACTCACCCCCCTTCTGGGGAGGGAAGAAGGGGGCAACCCTCACCCACGACTTCATGCTCTCCGCCGTGCCCCTCGGAGGCTGCGCAGCCGACTACTACCCCTTCCGCCGTTACAACTTCGGCACAGGCACCTCCATCCGCTACCGCTTTCAGTTCACCCTCAACCGTCGCTTTTCCATTGGCAATGACTTCTATTTCATGCGTCTCTTCATCCTCAAGGGTAAGACACCAGAAAAACTTGCCCTCTACGCCAGTGACGAACATCGTTACAAGAAAGAAATGGAAGACGGCATCAACGCATGGGGCGACAAAGGCGAACAAAGCATCTTCCAGAACCGCCTATATTTCCAGTGTCACTTCAGTCGCAACCTCCATCTCACCCTCCAGCACGAACTCAACCTTCGCCACGGCAACTACCGCTACTACCCCTCCATCACAGGCAAGAGCCACGAATGGAAAGCCGGCGTCAGTTACGCACTGTAAAGGCACAACGCACCCCATTGAGGGCATCCATTCTTTCACCCCAAAAGTCGGCACGGTGCGCATCACATTTCGTTCACCCAGCGCATAATATTTCGTTCACTCAGCGCATAATATTTCGTTCACTCAGCGCATAATATTTCGTGCTGAGTGCCGATATTCCACCAACATTCCAGTTCTCAAACACATACGGACAAATCGCATAAAGGGCGGCACATCCACACCGATGTGCCGCCCTTTGTGTATCATTTGAATGGCATCTTGTCTAAAGAAATGCTGTTATATAACAAAAAGAAACGATTTGTGCTGAAAAATGACCACCTTTTTACCCACGAATCAGAAAATGGCGAATATGGCAACGAACAATCATTTCAATACCAAAAGGAAGGGCTAGACCTGGAGTTCTTCGACACACAAAGCAACAACGTCGATTACCTATGGAAGTGCTGTATAGAGCACGGAATGAGGCACGTAATGGAGCATTTGTCATAACAATTTAATACACATTCTTCTGGTGTCTCAGAAAAAAGCGGTAACTTTGCACCCAAATAATTATCAGTTTCATTCACAACTTTTTGAGCATTTATGAGAATACTTGTTGTCGATGACGAACTAGACATCTGCGAGATACTCCAATTTAATCTTGAGACAGAAGGATACGAGGTGGATACCGTTAATTCTGCAGAGGAGGCTTTGGCATTGAATCTGACGGAATATGCACTGATTCTTCTGGATGTGATGATGGACAACATGTCGGGATTCCAGATGGCACATAAGATGAAGGAGAATCCTGCCACTGCGCAGATTCCCATCATCTTCATTACGGCACTCGATGGGGAGAACCACATGGTGAAAGGGCTCAATATCGGTGCTGACGATTATATTGTCAAACCCCTGAGCATGAAGACCGTGAAGGCAAGGGTCAATGCAGTGCTTAGGCGAGTATATCCGCACGGTATGCGTAACGGGATGTCGGCAGAGACGATTTGCTATGAGGGTATTGTGCTTGATTTAAAGGCAAAGACCGTCAGCCTTGACCATCAGGAACTGCCTTGCACGAAGTTGGAGTTTGAGTTACTTTCCTTCCTGCTTCAGCATCCAGGCGCGGTGTATTCACGCGAGGATTTGCTGAAACACTGCTGGCCGATGGACACGTGCGTGCTTGACCGCACGGTCGATGTCAACATTACCAGACTGCGCAAGAAACTGGGACCCTACGGAAAACAGATTAAAACACGTGTAGGCTATGGTTACTGTTTCGAGAAGTAGCGTTTTTCAGCGAAACCTGTTGCTGAGCATCGGTGGTATATTCCTGCTTTTCGCTATTTGCTTCTGCATCTATCAGTATCAGCGTGAAAAGGAGTATAAAATAGACATCCTTCATTCGCGTCTGCAGATGTACAACTACGACATCATGCAGGTGCTGGGCGAGGACGGCATCACCAGCAGGCACCAGCTTCTAAGCTATGTGAGGCAACACCCTCTGAAGGGTCTCCGTGTCTCCGTCATCGACAGACAAGGACGGGTGCTCCTTGACAGCAACGAGCCTCATCCTGACTCATTAGACAATCATCTTGGGCGAACAGAAATCCGACAGGCACTGCGCGACGGCAATGGCTTTGACCTCAAGCGCACGTCGCAGTCCACCCACGACACCTATTTCTACTCCGCCACACGCTTCAAGCGCGTCATCGTGCGCACCGCCGTGCCTTATTCTGCTGAGTTGACGCAATCGCTACGGGCAGACAACACCTATATCTATTTTTCCATAGCCTTGACCTTGCTTCTGGGAAGCGTGCTATATATCAGCACACGCCGCATCAGCCGACATATAGGCTATCTGCGCGAGTTTGCCATCAAGGCTGAGAATGGAGAGCCACTAGACCATGAGCTGGAGCGGCATCTGCCCGATGATGAGCTGGGTGACATCAGCCACACCATCATCATGCTCTACTGGAAGTTGCGACATGCCGAGGAAGACAAGGCTCGGCTAAAGCGACAACTCACGCAGAATGCCGCCCACGAACTGAAGACGCCCGCCATGAGCATCCACGGCTATCTGGAGAGCATCCTCGACAATCCCGACATGCCTGAGGATAAGAAGAAGCATTTCCTGGAGCGCTGCTATGCCCAGAGCGAGCGTATGAACAAGCTGCTGCTTGACATGAGTGCGCTCACACGGCTCGACGAGATGGATGCCAATCACTTCCGCAATCGTGAGGAATACCAGCAGGTGGACGTGGTGCAGATTGTTCGCAGCATCCTCGACGACACAGCCCTTGCACTCCAGCGAAAAGGCATCGCTACACGCCTGACGATGCCCCAGCAAGTCATGATAGCCGCCGATACCAGCCTTATCTATAGCATCTTCCGCAACCTCATAGACAATGTCATAGCCTACGCCACGGATGCCTCTCTCGTTGAAATCACCTGTAAACCCGTAGTCCGCGACAACCGACAATTGTACGAGTTCACCGTTAGCGACAATGGCTCCGGTGTAGAGCCAAAACATTTGGAACATCTTTTTGAACGTTTCTACCGAGTAGATAAGGGACGCAGCCGCAAACTCGGCGGCACTGGCCTCGGCCTTGCCATCGTCAAGAATGCCGTAACCGCACACGGCGGCACGGTGTCGGCGTTTCCTACTCCCGGCGGCGGGCTGACTGTCATGTTCACCCTTCAGGCATAATCCTATTATCTCCTATTTTTTTCTATGGAACGGCGTGACAATGCCGTTTCATTGTTATTGCAATCTCATGACATTGTGAGGTTGCAATAATTCTTTATTACCCTTGCAATACGTCTGTAATATCCTGGCTGTACTTTTGCAGCGTCATTTGGAAAGGCAAACCAAAACTTCCTTATGATGAGTAATGAAAAAAAAGAAAAAAAGTACATTGTTTGCATTATTCTGCCTATGTGTAGTGAAGATGGGTGCACAAGAGCTTACTTTAGAGGAGCGTCTCACTAAGATCGAACAAGAACTACGACGGCAAGCGGAGAAACAAAAATTTATGCCACAGATACATGGCATACTCCGAGGTAAGTATGAGTATGAGCCAGATCTTAACGCCAGTCGTTTTGAGGTGCGCAATGCCAGATTATCGGTTGATGGCAATATGCCGTTAAAAAGCAGTTACAAACTCGAGGTGGATCTTTGTGATGAATCTGCCATCAAGATGAAGGATGCGTGGGTACGTGTGAGTCCAATCAGCACCCTTCGCATCACCCTTGGTCAGCAACGAATGCCTTTCTCCATCGATGCTCATCGAAATCCGTCGGCACAATTCTTTGCGAATCGCTCTTTCATTGCCAAACAGGTAGGCGATATGCGTGATGTAGGAGCTGCTGTTGGCTACGATATTATAAATATGGAGAATCGAAAGTTACTCTCTATTGATGCTGGTATTTACAATGGTTCCAACCTTGACAATCAGAAAACGGCTTGGTTTACATCTCCCGCATACTCTGCTCGTATTCAATATTTCCCAATCAAGGGCTTGGCACTCATTCCAAGTGTTCAGCACCAACTCATTGCAGGTCGCAATGCGTCCTATACGTCTGTTGACTTTGGTGCATACTACGAATTCTCAGGCTTCCATTTTGAAGCAGAATATCTACATAAGTTCTATGCTAAAGATGCCTTTGACGATTGTAACGCCATAGATGCGATGGCTATTTACAAGTTACCAGTTAAGAAAGGTTATCTGGGTGGTGTTAGCTATCTTCTCCGTTACGATTACATGGACAATCATAGTGATGGAAAGAAGGGATTTGCTGAGGGTACCACTCGACTTTTGCAATCTGATGCTCAGCGTCATCGACTCACAGCAGGACTCACCTTTCATGTAGCCAATAAGTTTTTTCCCACCGACATCCGTCTCAACTACGAGAATTATTGGTATCCTAATGGAGGTACCCCCAAGGAGAGCGAGCAGGACAAACTTGTAGCCGAACTGATGATTAGATTTTAATGAACACTATAAGAAAAAAATATGAGCATTTTTAATCAGTTTACAAAGTGTAAAGATTCTGCCCTTCCCGGCCAGGGACAATGCATTATTATTGATGCTGACGAGATGGAAGAGTCTCGTTCCGTCTCCTTTTATGAAGAAGACGAGGATTGTGACGATGATGATGACGATGATGATGACGACGATTAAAAAATTGAAAATAAAATGGAAAACAAAATTAAAAGTATAATAATAGCAACTCTCCTCCTCATTATGCCTTCCATCAGTTTTGCCGGTATAGTGAAAGGCAAAATTATAGAGCAAGGAACCAACGAACCACTTACTGGGGCAACTATCGTAGCGAATGACGGACAAGGAACTTCCGCTGACATTGATGGAAACTACTCGTTGAAATTACAGAATGGCACCTATACGTTGACTGTGCGATTCATTGGTTTCAAGACCATGATAAAAGAGAATGTTAAGGTGACAGGAGATGAATTGATAATAGATTTCGTGCTTGAGCCCAACAATACCACGCTTGGCGAGGTAACGGTCAGCTCAACACTGCGCCACAACACCGATGCATCCACCACTCGCGAGCAGAAAGAGGCACACGTCACAATGACGGGCGTGAGCGAGCAGCACATCAAACGGACACAGGACAAGGATGCAAGTGAGGTGATACGACGCATACCTGGTGTGAGCATCATCGACGAGAAGTTCGTGATGGTGCGAGGGCTCTCACAACGATATAATAATGTGTGGCTGAATGGTGCCGCTGTACCTTCGAGCGAAGCCGACCAACGCGCGTTCTCGTTCGATATTATCCCATCATCACAACTTGACAATATGATGGTGGTTAAGTCGTCTGCACCTGAATATCCGGCTGACTTCTCGGGAGGCTTCATTCTGGTCAATACGAAAGATGTACCGAGCGAGAACAAGACGGAAATCTCGTTAGGGACATCGTGGAATACTTCATCTCATTTCCGTCAATTCCTCTCTGCCAAGGAAAACGACTGGCATACACAATCATCTTCTCCAGTCGGGGACATCAGTGCTTCGGCAAGCACAGCACAACGATGGCGTACAGACAAAGGACAGACATGGGCACTCGTGACCAGCGTCAATTTCACACAGCAATACCGTACACTGTACGACATGGAAAACAATCTCTTTGGTGCTTACGATGTGACACACAATCGCTCCAACTACCTGCGCCAAATGATTGACCAGCAGTTCAACCTTAACCGCCGACTTGGTGCCTTGCTCAACCTTACCTACCTCTCCGCCTCAGGGCGCAATCGATTCGAATTGAAACAGATTCTCAATCACTTGGGTAAGGATCGTTACACGGATCGTGATGGCTTTGATGCGCAGGGCGACCATGTGCGTCAGGCAGAGTATTATCGCCAGCGAAGGCTCACCTATAATGTTCAGTTGGATGGCAAACATACACCATCAGAAGCAGACAAACTTGATTGGAGCCTTGGCTATGCATACGCTAATCGTCATCTGCCTAACCGTCGACGATATAGCATGACTGAAGAAGAAGGATGCTTTGTGATAAACAACCTGAACGACTTCAATCGTGAGACTTCCAAACTTAATGAGCATATTCTTTCGGCAGCCGCTAACTGGAAGCACGAATTTGCTTTCGGTTCGTTCACGCCATCCCTCTTTGCCGGTGCGTATGCCGAGCATCGTCGTAGAGCTTATGAAACGCGTCAATGGACGTTGCAGTATGAGGGTGGACAGTTGCCCGGGTCACTTAATGGTTGGGATACGGAGAAGGGCCTGCCAATCATCTTGACCATGGACAATGGCACGACAGGCTCGCCAACCAATACGATGGGCATCAGTCAGCACGAGCTCATCGACTGGAGCAACAACTATTCAGCTCGAAGCACACAGGGCAGCGGCTATGTGAGCGTGAAACTTCCCATCCGAAGGTTTGATATATATGGTGGTGTTCGATTTGAGCATGTACGTACGGAACTAATCTCCAACACCCGTCGTCAGGAGCCATCGCCTCTTTCTACATTCTATGACTACAACGACCTCTTCGCATCGCTCAATCTTTCCTACCACCTTACTGACAAGCAGCAGGTGCGTCTGGCATACGGTCGCACGACCAACCGCCCTGAGTTTCGCGAACTATCTTCCAGTGTCTATTACGACTTCGATCTTGCCAGCAACGTGCAGGGCAATCACAATCTACTGCCCGCATATATTAATAACCTCGACCTCGGTTGGGAATGGTATCCTCATGCGGGTGAGGTGGTAAACCTCTTACTCTTCTATAAGCACTTCCGCAACCCTATCGAGTGGACGTATACCGTGGCAGGTGGCACTGACCTCGTATATTCCTATCTCAACGCTGAGGGAGCCGACAACTATGGCATCGAACTCGACATCCGTAAGCAGCTGGATTTCATGCGTCTGCCTTTCCTCTCTTTATCACTTAATGCCTCATGGATCAAGAGCAACGTAACTTTTCCTGAGGGAAGCAAAGAAGAATCGCGCCCGATGCAAGGACAGTCACCTTATTTGGTCAATGTTGGTCTTTTCTTCAACAGCAACCAAATCCCCAACAAAGCAAAGAGGACGCAAGGATGGACGGCTTCCATGCTCTACAATGTGATTGGCAAACGCCTGATTGGCGTAGGACGTAGTGTGGGAACTGGTACTACAGAGGTACGTGTGCCCGACAGTTACGAAATGCCTCGTCACCAGCTCGACTTCAACATAGCCAAGCGCCTCGGTCACTTCGATTTTCGTCTCTCCATTCGTGATCTTCTGGCACAAAAGGTACAACTCAAGCAGTTTGAAATGACCCCACAGGGAGAAGTCGAACAGATCACACGATCCTATCGCCCTGGACGAAACATACAATTATCCGCAAGTTTTCAGTTCTAAAAATCTTGCAGTATTACAATTTGGTTACGAAACAAAATCGTAGCATGATCGTAGCAGGGTAGAAACATCATGTGGATACCTTTGCAATGTAATTCGGAAAGGCCGAGTTGCATAACGTAATAACAAACAATATTAACAATGAAGAAGAAAGTTTTTCTTTCGGTGGCAATGATGGCCACCACGCTGGCAATGACCATGGTGTCATGCAGCAAAGACGATGACGTGAACAATGGTAATGAGACACAAACTGCCTATGTATGGGGCATGGATGGTAGTATCAAGACATGCGACCACCTCACTTTCACAGCAGACGGTAAGGATGACGCTAATGGAACCATTATCGGTAATGGTGATAAGGAATTTGTCTTTACAGGAAAGCAGACGCTGAAGAAAGGTGTCTATCTGATGAAGGGATGGATATACGTGGCAGATGGTGCCGAACTAACCATCGAACCAGGCACTGTTATCAAAGGAGAGAAGGCTTCTGCCGCTTCGCTTATTGTGGAGCCAGGTGGCAAACTCTACGCCAAGGGTACAGAGTCGGCTCCTATTGTCTTTACTTCAGCAGAGGCAAAGGGCAACCGTAAGCCTGGCGATTGGGGAGGATTAATCATCTGCGGACGCGGTACAAATAATAAAGGTGTGCTCGGTCAGCAGATAGAGGGTGGTCCTCGCACGAAGCACGGTGGCAACGATGCCAATGACAATAGCGGTATACTCTCATACGTTCGTGTAGAATTTGCAGGTTATCCTTTCCAGAAGGATAAGGAAATCAACGCTGTGACATTGGGCAGCGTAGGTGCTGGCACACAGATTGACCACGTGCAGGTAAGCTACACCAACGATGATTCTTTCGAGTGGTTTGGTGGTAATGTGAACTGCCGCTATCTCGTTGCCTACAATGGTTGGGATGATGAGTTTGATACGGACAACGGTTACAATGGTAAGGTACAGTATGCGCTCTCCATCCGCAACCCTCGCATTGCCGACACCTCGCAGTCAAATGGTTTTGAGAGCGATAACGATGCCGACGGTTCACTTGCCGAGCCTTTTACTTCTGCCGTCTTTTCAAACGTGACCTTCATTGGCCCAATTGGACGTGATGGTTTTGAAAATACACCCAATTATATCAACGGTGGCAACGTATTCCCACTGAATGGTTCTGCCCTCGGCAAGTTCCAGAGTGCCATGCAGATTCGTCGCAGCAGCCGACTAGCGTGCTTCAACTCCGTGGCTGTCGGCTATCCTGTCGGCTTGATTGTGGATGCAGAAAAGGGTAACACACAGGATGTGGCAAAGGCTGGCAACCTGAAGCTACAGAACATCTTCTTTGCCGGCATGGGCGTGACGGGTAGTGATGCTAACAAGCGCTACGAGGACAATCTCTACGATGCTGTGCAGAAGAGTGTGATTGATGCCAATCAAGAGTCTTACAGCAGCACCTTCTTCAAGTCGCAGACGGGCAACAAGGTATTCCAGAGCATCTCCGACTTGATGCTCACCTCGGGCATCTATTCTGGTGTACAGTACCTTCCACAGAGCGGTTCGCCATTGCTAGGAGCTGCCAGCTTCACCGACGTTTTGCTCTCTTCATGGTTCGAGAAAGTCAGCTACATCGGCGCCTTCGGAAACAATGACAACTGGCTCCGTGGCTGGACAGAGTTTGACCCACAGAATGCTGAGTACTAATATGTTCAGAATATAATATCATTTAGTTACGCGTGTATGGTCTTTCCTTTATGGAAACAGCCATACACTTTTATCCATTTTATATGCTTATGCAAAACAAATCACAAAAGGAAATCATACTTGAAGAAAAAATTCAGAAACTGGTTGCTGACATCGTGGAGCATTCGGACATTGACGACAATCTACCTGTCCGCATGATGAAGCAGCTGTTGGAGAATGAAGAAATAAAGGCAATCCAGGATTATGCGAACACGGTGTCTATCACTCGCCTAGGATTGAACGACCATGGCCCTGTTCATATGCGTACCGTATGTTATAACGCACTGAAGATGCTTAGCATATTGCATGACGCAGGGGTGGAGACGAGCCTACAAAAGGAACACTCTGGCAGCTTTGCTGACAGTGTTGTTGCCGTAATGATTGCCGCGTTCCTACATGATGCCGGTATGACTATCGGCCGGAAAGACCACGAACTTTACGCTGGTATTATCTCCTATCAGATTATAACAGATGTCCTGCAGAAGAATCTTCCCGAGAATACGATGCGCAGAACCATCATCCGCTCTATGGCAATGGAAGGCATACTTGGACACATGGCTACGCGCCCCATTCATTCTATTGAGGCAGGATTGATACTCATTGCGGACGGATGTGACATGACCAAGGGGCGTGCCAGGATTGCTCTTGAAATCCCAACGAAACCCACCGAAGGCGACATCCACAAATACTCAGCCAACTCCATCGAAAGGGTTCACATAACACAAGGAACGGAGCATCCTATAAAGATAGAAGTCCTCATGAAGTCGGAGGTGGGACTTTTTCAGGTGGAGGGTGTGCTCATGCCTAAGATACAGTCAAGTCCATCCAAACATCTGGTGGAACTCTATGCCTGTGTGGAAGGGCAGGAAACAAAAAGGTATCTGTAGTTGTTGCAATCTTATTACGCTATTGTTACGCCCGCGTTACAATCCTGTCATAACCGGTGCTGTAGCCTATCCGTTATACGAATGAAATGTTTTTGCAACATGATCTGTTTACCTTTGCAATGTCAATCACTGACGGTTGGCAAAATGATTTATGGATAAAGAAAAAGCAGAAAGAATTCAGAGACTCTTTGATTGGGTGAGATTTGTCATCCTGGTGTTGTTTCTCGCATTTATTTTCATTGGTTTATCATAACTCTCTTTTAATTAAAGATGGATACATTATTTCTCGGAATTGTAATATTCCTTATCGTACTTGCTGTGTTCGACCTCGTGGTCGGGGTGAGCAATGATGCAGTAAACTTCCTGAACTCTGCCATCGGTGCCAAGGTGGCGAGGTACGGGACGGTGGTGACGGTGGCGGCAATCGGTGTTTTTGCCGGAGCGGCGCTGAGCAATGGCATGATGGACGTGGCGCGGCACGGCATCATGACACCGGCCTACTTCTCGTTCTATGACGTGATGTGTGTCTTCTTGGCGGTGATGGTGACAGACGTGGTGCTGCTCGATGTGTTCAACACGCTGGGCATGCCGACCTCCACCACCGTCAGTCTGGTTTTTGAATTGCTCGGCGGTGCCTTTGCCATCGCCTTGATACAGATATCGGGTGGCGCTATGACAGAGAACGGTGTCTTGCTCACATTGGGTGATTTGCTCAATACGGAGAAAGCCATCTCGGTCATCCTCGGCATCTTCCTGTCTGTAGCCATCGCATTCGTGCTCGGAGCCATCGTACAATGGATAGCACGCATTGTCTTCACCTTTACCTTTCGTGTAAACGGAAGGACAACGGACCAGTCGGGCAAAATGGGCGGCAGGCTCTCCTCGTCGTTGAAGATTGGCATCTTCGGCGGACTGTCGGTGACGGCCATCGTCTGGTTCCTGCTTATCAAAGGACTGAAGGGAAGTACACTGATGACTCCCGAGGTAAATGAGATAATCAGTCAGAAGACATGGCTGATTATCGGTGGCGGCATGGCAGTGTTTTCTGTGCTGATGACGCTGCTGAGTGCCATGAAGCTGCCCGTACTGAAGTTCGTGGTGCTGCTGGGCACCTTTGCCCTGGCGATGGCGTTTGCAGGTAACGACCTCGTGAACTTTGTGGGTGTGCCGCTGACGGGGCTTGAGGCCTATCAGGACTACATGGCTAATGGCAATGGCGACGCGCAGGGCTTTATGATGCGGTCGCTGATGGAGAGTGCCCATACGCCCGTGCCCTATCTCATTGCGGCAGGCGTAGTGATGGTGCTTGCCCTCATTTTCTCGAAGAAGGCACAGAACGTAGTGAAAACTTCGGTGGATCTCTCCCGTCAGGACGGTGGAGACGAGATGTTTGGATCGAGCGGTGTGGCACGGACGTTGGTTCGTACATCGAGAAGCATGGCAAGCAGTCTAGCGATGATGGTTTCGCCGAGTGTGTCGCGCTGGATTGACTCGCGTTTCAACGCCGATGCGGCAGTGTTGAAGCAGGGTGCCGCCTTCGATGAAATCCGCGCCGCTGTCAATCTGGTGCTTGCCGGTGCATTGGTGGCATTGGGCACATCGCTCAAACTGCCGCTGTCCACCACCTACGTCACCTTCATGGTGGCTATGGGAACATCGCTTGCCGACCGTGCATGGGGGCGCGAGAGTGCCGTGTTCCGCATTACGGGTGTGCTGTCTGTCATCGGTGGCTGGTTCATCACGGCTGGCGTGGCCTTCATCTTGTGTTTCCTTGTAACTGTCGCCCTATTCTTCGGGTCATTTGTGGCAATGGCGGTTGCTATCGCATTGGCCATCTTCCTGCTCGTTCGCAGTAACATGAAATACCGAAAGCATACGAAGGAGGGTGAGGCAGACAAATTATTCACAAGAATCGTGCATTGCGGCGACAAGGAAGAATGCTGGACATTGCTCCGAGAATATGTGAACCAGACTATCAAGGACCATGTCCGTATGGTAACAGATGATTACGAGACACTGACCACGGCTTTCTTCTGCGAGGATTACCGCCATCTGAAACATGTCACTACAGATGTGGAGAATCAACGCAAGGAGCTGAAACGCCAGCGCCGCAAGCAGATTATCGCCTTGCGCCGTTTAGACCCGATAGTGAGTGTGGAAAAAAGCACATGGTATTTCCTTATAGTCAATTCCCTCTCTCAGATGTACTATTGCTTGAAGCGCATGGGTGAACCATGCAGGGAGCATGTCGGCAACAATTTCAGCCCCGTTCCAGGTAAATATGCCAATGAGTTTCTTTGTTTCCGTAATGAGATTATGCGGTTGTATTTTCGCTATCTTGATGCTGAGACCACATCCCAGATACGCAATGATGCTGCTGAACTTCAATCATCACTTTCCGAATATCGTATACGCATCATTCATGACATCCAATCCAAGCAACTCAACATCGAAACCATGACCGTATTCCTGAATGTTGTTCAAGAGTCACAAGAACTCCTCAGCGCCCTTCGCCATTTGATGAGGGGGGAGGGCAAGATGGGAGAATGACCGTATAATAACGGGAGTTGCACGACCAACAGAAACATGTAGGAAGTGAAAAGTGAAGAGTGAAGACGTTTTAAGTGAAAAGTGAAGAGTGAAAAGTGAAAAATCTAAATTACTTTTACTAATGAGTTGCCAACAGTCCGAATGGCAAGTAACTTAGATTTTTCACTCTTCACTATTCACTTTTCACTTAATCTTCCAAGGATACTTAGATTTTTCACTTTTCACTCTTCACTTTTCACTTCTGATTTCAAATCAGAAAACTCCAATCAAACGAAGTGGAGATAGGGTATTAGGCTGCCCCTCCTTACTTTTGAGTGGACAGAGGCAAGCCTCTTCTGCATATCCTTCTTTGCGTGAAGTCGCTATGTCCGTCTTCCTTCACTTTGAGTCTGGTTCAGTGGCACGCGAACCTTCTCAAAACATTCTTTGCAATGATTGAAAATTTCCTAGGTTTTCACCTTGCAAGAAAGAGCATAACGCTTCTATTTTTCCAATAAGGCACGGCATCGAAACACCGCACAAGAGCACACAAGGCACCCTTTCGGGGGCAAAGTAA
>SAMEA3663246__coassemble_147_pt1 | contig 27350 bp, 19 predicted proteins | sample SAMEA3663246__metabat2_low_PE_034 | metagenome-assembled genome bin SAMEA3663246 (sample SAMEA3663246) | pig gut metagenome | biome: pig gut; feature: pig-associated habitat; material: faeces | place: China | collected 2013
AAAATGAAGCGTTTGGAACTTCCGAACCTTTAGCTCGACGAAGTCAAACTTAAATATAATGATTATAATATGGAAAGAAAAGTTGCATTAATTACAGGTATCACCGGACAGGACGGTTCATACCTTTCGGAGTTTCTTCTTGCAAAGGGTTACGAAGTGCACGGCACCATTCGCCGTTCATCTGTCGATTACCGTGAGCGCATTGCACATCTTGAAGGGACTCCAAACTTTCACCTGCACTACGCAGATTTGGGCGACTCGATGTCGATGCTCCAAGTGGTCAGCAAGGTACAACCCACTGAGATTTACAACCTTGCCGCACAGTCACATGTGCAGGTGAGCTTCGATTCACCTGAGTTCACGGCAGACGTCGATGCTGTCGGCGTGCTCCGTGTGCTGGAGGCAGTACGCCTTTGCGGATTGGCAGACACATGCCGCATCTACCAAGCTTCCACCTCTGAGTTGTATGGCAAGGTGGAAGAAGTTCCCCAGAATGAAAAGACACCCTTCCATCCATATTCTCCCTACGCAGTGGCAAAACTTTATGGCTTCTGGATTGTGAAGGAATACCGTGAGGCTTACAATATGTATTGCTGCTCTGGTATTCTGTTCAACCACGAGTCAGAACGTCGTGGCGAAACTTTCGTGACCCGCAAGATTACGCTTGCCGCTGCACGTATCGCACAGGGCAAGCAGGACAAACTCTACTTGGGCAACCTCTCCTCACTTCGTGACTGGGGGTATGCAAAAGACTATGTGGAGTGTATGTGGCTCATCCTTCAGCAGGAGAAACCAGAAGATTTTGTCATCGCTACAGGTGTTCAGCATTCTGTGCGTGAGTTCGCTTACTATGCATTCAAGGCTGCTGGTATCGAACTCAAGTTTGAGGGTGAGGGCATGGATGAGAAGGGCATCTGCATTGCGGGTCCCGACAACCTTGTAGGCAAGACTCTCGTTGAGGTCAGTCCCGACTTCTACCGTCCTACTGATGTGGTCAATCTCTGGGGAGACCCTACCAAGGCAAAAGAAAAACTTGGTTGGAATCCGCAGTCAACCTCTTTCGAGCAACTCGTTTCCATCATGGTGAAGCACGATATGGAGAAGGTGGCAGCCGACCATGTAGCATCAGTGATGAGAACCAACTTGGCTGAATATTTGGAGAAAGGACTTGTGAAATAAAGAGTTATGGCTTTAGATAAGAAATCTAAGATATTCGTGGCAGGTCATCATGGTTTGGTCGGTTCTGCCATTTGGAACAACCTCAAAAAACGCGGTTACGACAATCTTGTTGGCAAGTCGCATGCAGAGTTGGATCTGCTTGACCCTGTGGCTGTGAAGAAATTCTTCGACGAAGAACAGCCCGATGCCGTCGTCTTGGCTGCTGCTCATGTAGGAGGTATCATGGCGAACCTGCAATATCGTGCAGACTTCATCTATCAGAACTTGCAGATTCAGCAGAACATAATTGGCGAGGCATGGAAACATGACGTGAAGAAACTGCTCTTTCTCGGCTCTACCTGCATTTATCCAGGTGAAGCACCCCAGCCGATGCCTGAGGATTGTCTGCTCACGTCACCCCTTGAATACACCAACGAGCCTTATGCTATCGCCAAGATTGCAGGCTTGAAAATGTGCGAGTCGTTCAACCTGCAGTATGGCACCAACTACATCGCCGTCATGCCGACCAACCTCTATGGTCCCAACGACAACTTCCACTTGGAGAACTCTCATGTTCTCCCTGCCATGATTCGCAAGATTCATTTGGCAAAGTGCCTCAACGAGGGCGATTGGGAGGCAGTCCGTAAAGATCTCTGTCTTCGCCCCGTATCAATGAAAGTGCCTAAGATGGTGGATGGACAAGGCGCACAGGATGAGGCTCAATCTCAAGCATTCCAAACCATCATGGCAACCTCCATGAGCGATGAATATACGATTCTTCAGGTACTTCGTCATTATGGCATTACTCCTGAAGCAGTTACCCTTTGGGGAACAGGTTCACCTATGCGTGAGTTCCTTTGGAGCGAAGAGATGGCAGATGCCTCCGTTTATTGTCTCCTCAACGTCGATTTCAAGGATGTGGTTGAGAAGAGTGATTTCATTGTTAACCGCGACGGCATCAAGGAAATCCGCAACTGCCACATCAATGTGGGTACAGGAAAGGAAATTTCCATCAAGGAGGTGGCTGAGCGTATCATGCAGGAAATTGGTTTCAAGGGCGAACTCCGATGGGATGCTACAAAACCAGACGGCACCTTAAAGAAACTTACTGATGTGTCTAAACTCCACCGCCTTGGCTGGCACCACACCATCGAGATTGACGAGGGCATTCACCGCCTCTACGAGTGGTATCTACAAGGCATTTGTATCAACCATCAGCAAGGGTAATACAATGATAATCATAAACAACAGGGAGGGGATGAACCAGTTTGTTCATCCCCTCCCTGTTACTATTGTCATCAGCATGAGTTACAACCCACGCCCATGACAATTCTTATATTTCTTACCACTGCCACAAGGACATGGATCATTGCGCCCGATTTTAGGACCATTGTTGACGATTGGTGCTATGGGTTGGCGAGCACGAGTGTCTGTTCCTGCGGCTTGTGCCTGCTGACGCTGGGTCTCTGATGGCTCATCAAGATTCTGATGACTCTCTGTAAGGTGCTGTTTGGGCTCATCCATACCGGCTGCGGGTGCTTGCTGCACGTCACGTTCTTGAGCAATAGGAATGGAGCAGCGCATGAGTACAGAAATCGTGCCATCATTGATTTCGTTGACCATCGTATCGAACAAATTGACAGACTCTAGCTTAAAGATGAGAAGTGGGTCTTTCTGCTCGTAGGACGCATTCTGCACGGATTGTTTCAATTCGTCGAGTGCACGGAGATTCTCCTTCCATGCATCGTCAATAGTATGGAGCAGAATGGCTTTTTCAAAGGCTACGAGGATGGAGTTGCCTTGCGTCTCGTAAGCCTCCTTGAGAGGAATGCTAATCTGATAGCCATGACGTCCGTCGGTGATGGGCACGAGAATATTCTCATACATGCTTCCCTTGGTTTCATAGACATCTTTGATGACGGGAAAGGCAACCGATGCAAGTCGTGCACTACGCTTCTTGAAAGAGTCGATGACAATGTCGAAAGCTTCGTCTTCAAGTTTTTCACGGGTCTCTGCCTCAAACTTTTCCATGTCGAACGGAATGTCCATACCAAAGATGCGCAGGAAGTCCTCGCGGCAACTTTCGTAGTCACCATTGCTGAGAATATGAACCACACGATCCCAAATCATGTTGGCAATGTCCATGCCAATACGTTCACCCATCAAGGCATGGCGGCGACGCTCATAGATGACCTTACGCTGCTTGTTCATCACATCGTCATATTCGAGCAGACGCTTACGGATGCCGAAATTGTTCTCTTCCACCTTCTTCTGGGCACGTTCGATGCTCTGGTTAATCATCTTGTGCTCAATCATTTCTCCTTCCTCAAATCCGAGACGATCCATCACTTTGGAGATGCGGTCGCTGGCAAAGAGGCGCATGAGTTTGTCTTCCAATGACACATAGAAGACAGAAGAGCCCGGGTCGCCCTGACGGCCGGAACGTCCACGCAACTGCCTATCCACTCGGCGGCTCTCATGCCGTTCAGTACCGATGATGGCAAGACCTCCGGCTGCTTTCACCTCATCGGAGAGTTTGATGTCTGTACCACGACCTGCCATGTTTGTGGCAATAGTCACGGCTCCTAACATCTTTTCCTCTTTTGTTCCGTCGGGGTTGACGACTTCGCCGAGGGTACTCTGACCAGCCAGTGCCACAATGTCGGCTTCCTTCTGGTGAAGTTTGGCGTTGAGCACCTGATGGGGTATCTTGCGCATGGAGAGCATGCGGGAGAGCAACTCGGAAATCTCGACCGATGTAGTGCCCACGAGGGTGGGGCGACCACTGTTGCGCATCTTCACAATTTCCTCAATCACCGCGTTGTACTTTTCGCGGTTGGTCTTATACACACGGTCGTTCATGTCGATGCGGGCGATGGGACGGTTGGTGGGAATCTCCACCACATCGAGTTTGTAGATGTCCCAGAACTCGCCAGCCTCCGTGATGGCAGTACCCGTCATGCCTGCCAGTTTGTGGTACATGCGGAAGTAGTTCTGCAAGGTGATGGTAGCAAAGGTTTGAGTGGCGGCTTCCACCTTCACACGCTCTTTAGCTTCTACAGCCTGATGGAGTCCGTCGCTCCAGCGGCGACCTTCCATGATACGACCTGTTTGTTCATCGACAATCTTCACTTCGCCATCCATGATGACGTAGTCGTCATCCTTCACAAACATGGTGTATGCCTTCAGCAACTGCTGGATGGTGTGTACACGCTCAGCCTTGAGAGCATAATCCTGCATGAGGGCATCCTTCTTGGCGAGTCTGTCGTCTTCGTTTTCAAACTTCTCGTTCTCCAACTCTGACAACTGGGTGGTGATGTCTGGTAACACAAAGAAGGTATCGTCCTTCACGATGTTGGCGATGAGTTGGTTACCCTTGTCAGTCATCTCCACAGACTTCAACTTCTCATCCACCACGAAGAACAAGGGTTCAATCGCCTCTGGCATACGGCGGTTGTTGTTTTCCATATAGATTTCCTCTGTCTGCAAAAGTCCAGTCTTGATACCTGGCTGAGAGAGGAATTTAATGAGTGCGTTGCTCTTTGGAAGGCTCTTGTAAGCGCGGAAGAGAGAGAGAAAACCTGCGGTCACATCGTCCTTATTGTCCGACTCGATGAGTTTCTTGGCTTCAGAGAGGTAGTTCTGAGCCAAACGGCGCTGTGCCTCCACGAGTTGTTCCACGATGGGGCAATACTCTTCAAACATCTGTACATCCCCCTTTGGTATAGGACCTGAAATGATGAGTGGGGTACGAGCATCATCGATGAGCACAGAGTCAACCTCATCGACAATGGCATAGTTGTGAATGCGCTGAACGAGGTCTTTCGGTGCCATCGCCATATTATCGCGCAGATAGTCGAAACCAAACTCGTTGTTGGTACCGAAAGTGATGTCTGCCTGATAAGCCTTGCGACGGGCCTCAGAATTGGGTTGGTGCTTGTCAATACAATCAACGCTAAGTCCATGGAACATATAAAGCGGACCCATCCACTCAGAGTCACGTTTGGCGAGGTAGTCATTGACCGTCACCACATGCACACCATTGCGTGAGAGAGCATTGAGGAACACTGGCAAAGTTGCCACAAGGGTTTTACCTTCACCCGTCGCCATCTCGGCAATCTTACCTTGATGGAGCACGATGCCACCAAACAACTGCACGTTGTAGTGAATCATGTTCCACGTCATCTCGTTGCCACCTGCCACCCAATGATTATGCCAGATGGCTTTGCCTCCGTCAATATCGACAAAGTCATGCTCGATAGAGAGGTCGCGGTCAAAGTCGGTGGCAGTCACGATGATGTCGCCATTTTCCGCTTCGGCAAAACGGCGAGCCGTGTCCTTCACAATGGCATACACCGTGGGCAGCACCTCGGTCAGTCCTTCCTCAAAGAGATCAAGCACTTCAATCTCTTTCTTGTCGATAGCCTCGAAGATGGGTTGACGCTTGTCGATTTCCGTTTCCTGAATCTTATTCTTCAGTTCAGCAATCTCGTTGCGCTTTTCCTTTACTTTATCTTGCAGTTGCACCTTAATCTCATCCACTTTGGCACGCAGTTCGTCGTTGCTGAGTCTCTGAATCTCAGGTTCCACGGCAAGAATTTGCTCCACGATGGGGCGAATCTCCTTGATGTCGCGAGCAGCCTTGTTCCCGAACAATGTGCTGAGCAGTTTATTCAATGAAAATCCCATATTTTATATTATTTTTGTTTCGTTTGGTTGGTTCTTTATTTAGTTTCTCTAGCTTTTCTAGCCCTTCTAGAATATCTAGTCTATCTAATCTTTTCAAAAGAGTGGGGCAGAGGAGCATGCATTCGGTGCTCTGATGCGAATGTGGTGTGCTACCGTCGGTGCGATGCAATCGACTGTGACGGGAGTTGCCACTTTCTCGGGTTTTATCGTATATCCAAAGAAGATGAGCGGGAACTCAAAGAATGAGTCTCGCTGCATCCGTTTGGTGTTTCTGTCTTCATCTACAATGTTCCATCCAGGGGAAACCTGCACGATGATGTCGCCTGAGCACTTGGGATTGAAGCCGTTGCGAATGGCACTGATGCCTGGTGTCCATGCACCTTGGGTGATGCGATGAGAAGTGAACACATCACGGACGCCACTGAATTGGAACAGGAAATCCTCACAATGCTCGAGCACCTCAGCCAGTTTCAGTTGCTTCTGCTCCAAGAATTTGTGGTTCAAATAGAACTGATTGCGATAATAACTCTCCACATACTGCCCGTTGCCATACATGGCACAAAGATACATGTTCAGCAAAGTGGCACAACGATTGATATTGAAATCGCCCGTTGGAATGCGGTATTGGGAGAGTTCCTCCGAGTTGTCCACTTCGTCATATCCCGTGGAAGTGACATAGATGAGTGTCTTGTCAAGTCCTACCAATTGGTCTATCTTCTTCAGCAACGTGGAGAGTTCTGCATCTAACCGAATGTAGGTGTCCTGCAGTTCAGTTGTGGTGCTCACCACATTGTCAGGATGGAAGTTACCTGCATAGTAGCATACAGACAGGAAGTCTGTCACATCATCCATTCCGGCATTGCCGTTCTCCAAACAGGAACGTGCAGCACGGGTCACTTCCTCGTTCACCAACCCTGAAGTCTTGAACACACGGAAGCGGCTATCAGCCGTGAAGTGGTGGGAAAATGGCTTCTGAGCAGTCAGTAAATAATAATTATAGGAGCCGACCACATCATTTGTCGGTTTCCAAGTCAACGTCGAAATCTTGTCCGCAACTGCGTTCCCGTCAAGATAACGGAACCAGGAAGGAGTCTGCCCATAATAGGTAGTGCCAGCCCACTTTCCGTTTTGGCTATCAATCCACATAGCCCAATCGGCCGTATGTCCCGCAGCCAGAACAGCTGCCTCACGATAAGGTGCCACACTATACACCAATGCCTTTCCCTTGGTAGCGACTTTCAGTTCATCGCCAATCGTACTGACCAACAGATTCTTAGGCGAGGAACCATCGTTGGTCTCCACACCCTTGAAGTTGCGGTCATCTACACAATAGTTTGTATGCAGTTCCGTGCGGCTCATCCATTCCTCTGCAATAATGCCATGATTGTAAGGAACAGTGCCTGTCACAATTGAAGCAATTGCCGAAGCACGGTCAAGCGGCACATGTTGGTACTGCACATTCGAATAAACTTGTCCGTTCTCCAACAAGAGTTTGAAACCGCCTTCGCCATAAAGCGGCATGAATGCATTGAGATAGTCTGAACGGAATTGATCGATGGATATACCTACAACCAATCGTGGCACAGAACCTGTCTGTGCCATCGTGCCTGCCATTGCAATAGAGGCAAAAAATGTTGTAAGAATCTGCTTCTTCATCGTCCTTTATGATAGGTGAAATGAGCCTGCGATAAGGCTCTGACTAAAAAACTGGACATCAACACCCACATGGCAGGATTGAAGGATTGCAAACAAAGCACCATCGTTATCATAAATCCTGCTGTTACAGCCAGATTGACGTAAGAGAGAAGGTTCTTTCGCCCCTTTTTGTAACAATAGAGCAACCATGCGGCATAGAAGAGTGGGATGGGGTTGAACATGACAACCAACCAGTTGCTATCTACAGCCGGATGCTCCGACAAGAAGAAAAGGAATGCCACCAATAAACCAGCCCCCCCCTGAAACGTATGCATCACCACATCCAACCATGCCGTGTACTTTTTCCTTCTGAGCTCTTGAATGAAAAGCAACACCGCACATAACAGCAACAAGGAGAACAGAAACAAAGGAGAAAGAAAAAAATAGGTTTTGTCTGGAGCATTCACATCTTCCAACACCGTATCTCTGTTAGCAATGAATTCAGACCGACCACCGTCATTCCTCACAATATAGGCACCATCTGCCTCCATCCTGAACACATCGGGGAGGAACATCATGACACGTCGATCTACTTTTCGGTCGATTTCTTCGCCTAATATCACATCAATGCCAAAAGACACCCAAGGCGATTCTTTCAGACATTTATGCAACATGTCGCGCACCGTCACATCTTCATCCAGCAATCCCGCATACTCAATTCTTCCTTCTACAGCCTTCTCCATCATGTCGCGAGCACGTTCCGTGCAATTGTCATAGAGCCAGTTGTATCGATATTCTTGATTCTCCGGTCGTAAATTCTCCAGGAGCATGACCCGCAGGCGGTTAGCCTCCTCCTGATTCAGATTCAGCACCTGCTCCAACACACCATTCCCCAACATTCCATAACGATATTTTAGATAGCCAAACTCTTCAGCATTAAGCAAATAGTCCGTTTTCCCCAAGAGAAACTTTAACACAAAGTTGGTGGCGTTATAGTCAAAACATCCATAGTTGAACACAACATCTCGATTCATGGTGTAATCCCTTATGCGCAAGGCTGTGTGTCCAAACTTCGCATACATATCTTTGCCTGGAGTACATGTAAGAATCGAGACTTCGATGGAATCCAACTGAGGCGCAGCAGCAACCGAGTCCTCAACGGAGAGAACTTTCTCCGCCGAAATTGGCAGCCACGCCATCATGAAAAGCATGAATAGTTGAATATGTCGTATGCGTGTATTCATTTTTGCGGATGCAAAGATAGAGAAAAAAATCCGAATAACACGATAAATCCACATTTATCTTACATTTTATCTTCATATTTGAATGAAAAAGAGGAATGCACATAAAAAGAAACGAGATTTCTTTACTTATTCATTACGATAAGTGCCATTTGCCAAATTTTAAGTGTGAATGGGACATTTTTTCTTTTTATAACCTCTTTTGGTGTTACATTTTACATAAAATGGGGGATTCTCATGAAAGAATGTTGTTTTTTCACGAAATAGTGTGACAAAATTTCTTTCAGATAGAATTTTATTCCTATATTTGCACAAAGTTTTCACAATTGTTATTAACAAATTTATTATCAAAATCATCAATTACTTTATTACTAGCCAATGAAGAACCTAATTGCATTAGTTCTGATGGGTGTGCCGCTTGCGCTTTCGGCACAGAACCCCGTCATCCGTAATCAATTCACGGCTGACCCTACAGCGCGCGTATTTAACAACAAGGTGTACCTCTATCCGTCGCACGACATCAAACCTCCTGTCGGACAGCGCCAGGACTGGTTCTGCATGGAAGACTACCACGTGTTCTCATCGGAAAACTTAACCGACTGGACAGACCATGGTATGATTGTTACACAGAACAAGGTGCCTTGGGTGAGACCCAACTCCTATTCGATGTGGGCACCTGACTGCGTTTACAGAAATGGAAAGTACTATTTCTATTTTCCATCCGCTCCTGCTGCAGGTGGTGGTTTTGCTGTAGGTGTAGCCATTGCCGACAATCCTGAGGGTCCGTTCATTCCCGAACCAGAACCCATCAAGGGCATCAACGGCATTGACCCCTGTGTGCTTCAAGCATCTGACGGCAATGCCTACATCTTCTGGGGCAATGGACGTTGCGCCAAACTCAAGGAGAACATGAAAGAACTTGCCGACGACAATCCAAAGACGACGGTCAAGTTTGGTAATCGTGAGATGGAAATGGTGGGTGCCAACTGTCTCGAAGGGCTTCCAAACCGCCAGGCTGAAGGTCCTTTCGCATTCGAGTACAATGGCAACTATTATCTCACATATCCTTATGTAAGAGAAAACACCGAAGTGCTTGGATACGCCATGAGTAAGAACCCGATGGGTCCATACGAGTATAAGGGACTCATCATGGCTGAACATGCTAATGGTTGCTGGACCAACCACCACAGCATCATCAACTACAAGGGTCAGTGGTATCTCTTCTATCATCACAACGACTTCTCGCCAAGCGATGACAAGCGTCGTTCTGTATGTATCGACAAACTCACCTTCAACGCCGACGGTACCATTCAGGAGGTGAAGCCCACCATGCGTGGTGTTGGTATCAACAAGGCAACTGAGAAGATTGAGATTGACCGTTACAGCGAGGCAAGCAGCGATGTGACTACACAACTCATCGACACAGTCAACACCTTCCGTAGTTATCAGGCTGCACTGCCCAAGAAGGGTAGTTGGCTCCGTTACAACGACGTTGATTTCAGCGACATTACAGGTGACAGTTACCTCATCATGAGCGTTAAGGCAAGCGGCAACACAACATTCAGCATCCGCGAAAAGAGTGCCTCAGGCAAGGTGATTGCCAAAATCACGCTCGACAACATCGTTCCTCCAGAGACGCCCAATGCTCCTGCTGGCGGTGGTGGCATGATGGGCAGATTCCGTCGTGACATGAGAGGTCAGTGGCTCACCCAGACTACCACTTTGAACTATGTGCCAAAGGGTGTGACTGACCTTGTGATCACCAACGATGGCGATGCAGAAGTAGCAGTGGATTATGTTCTGTTCAAGAATCGTCCTAAGTACTTCTCACCATCCACATCAGCAGCAATTGCACCAGACAGCGAAGGTTTCATCCACCGCTGGATGCTCTTGGAGCCAATCAACAAGCCTAACAGCGGCAACACTGTCTTCACTGACAGCTATTTGCGCGAGCACTTCAACAGAGAATACTTCAAGGGCCAGCAGACTATTCTTCCAAAGGATGGTCAGAAAGTACAAGCTGTGTTCAAGCAGGAACAGGCTCCTGCCGGCTTCGGCCGTGGATTTGGCCAGCAGGCTCAGCCCGCACAACCAGAGGTGAAAACTGTGAAGCAGACACTCACATGGCATGCACTCGACAGCGAGAACATGAACGTGAAACTCTTCCGCTTTGCTGAAAAGTATGGTGAACAAGTGTATGGCGTGCTCTTCTGGGCAGTTACCGTCATCGACTGTCCTGAGGAAATCAAGGACGTTCGTCTGGCTGTCGGTTCCAACTCCGCTTCCATGTGGTGGCTCAACGGTGAAGAGACATTGTTACTCTCAGGCGACCGCCGTATGGTGAAGGACGATGCGATGTCAAAACGCATCACCCTGAAGAAGGGACGCAACGTGCTGCGTGGTGCCATCATCAATGGCCCAGGTATGAGCGATTTCTGCGTTCGTTTCCTCGATGAGAAAGGTAACCCTGTTAAAAACTATACAATAATCAACAACAAATAAGAGCATGAAAATACTTCGCACTATATTGGCTGCCAGCACATTGATTGTGGCAGCAACAGCATCAGCACAATCAGGACAACCCTTCATCCACGACCCCTCCACACTGGCTGAGTGTGATGGCAAGTGGTACACATTCGGCACAGGTGGTGGCGGTATCATCACCGACGACGGATGGAACTGGCACAGCGGCGCAGAGCGTCCTGGTGGCGGTGCTGCCCCCGATATGATTAAGATTGGTGATCGTTACCTCTGCATCTACGGTGCCACAGGTGGTGGTCTTGGTGGTGGTCACGCTGGCCGCATCCTCACCATGTGGAACAAGACCCTCGACCCTAAGTCACCCGACTTCAAGTGGTCTGAAGGTGTGGAGGTTTGCTACTCTGACGGTATGGAAGACCAAGACGCCATCGACCCAGGTGCACTCCTCGACCCAACCACAGGTCGTCTGTGGGTAAGTTACGGTACTTACTTCGGCACCATCCGTCTCATCGAGTTGGATCCAGCCACAGGTTTCCGTAAGAGCGGCAACAAGGAGAAAGATATCGCCATCGACTGTGAGGCTTCTGACCTCATCTACAGAGATGGTTGGTACTACCTGCTCGGCACTCACGGCACTTGCTGCGACGGTGTGAACTCTACTTATAATATTGTGGTGGGCCGTTCCAAGAGCCCAGAAGGTCCATACATCGACAATGTAGGTCGTGACATGTATCATGGCGGTGGCAAGATGGTCATTGCTGCTGGCGACCGCAAGACGGGTGCCGGACACTTCGGACGCACCATCATCGACGAAGGTGTTGAGGTGATGTCATTCCACTGGGAGGCTGACTTCGACATGGGTGGCCGCTCCACATTGGCAGTTCGTCCTCTCCTTTGGAAGAATGGTTGGCCTATCGGTGGCGACCGACTCAAAGAAGGCACCTACGAGATTGAATCTGAGCGTCGTGGTTATGCCCTCGAACTTGCCGTTGACTTCGTTCGTATGAACGTGGCACGTGCAGGTGGTTTCGGTGGCTTCGGCGGTGGTCAGCAGGCTAATGCCGCTCCTCCTCAGCCCGTGGCTGAACAGAAACTGGAAGATGTCATCCGCACATGGCCTTCAGGCAATATTCCTGCCCGCATCGGTGACTACATGTTCCGTCCTCACCAGAAGTGGACCATCACAGCCGTTCCAGAGGCAGGTGGTTACTTGAGCAACCCATACTTCAAGATCACCATTGCTGGTACAGAACGTGCTCTCGCTGCCACAGAGGATGTGGAAGTAACTACCGTCCCTTCCTTCACTGGTGCTCCTGAGCAACTCTGGCGCATTGAGCAACTCACCGACGGTACTTTCCGCATCATGCCTAAGGAGATTCCTGGCAAGGAAGGCACCAACACCAAGTATGTGCTCTACTCAGCAGGTGACAGCACACCAACACTTGCAGAGTACGACTTCAGCAGCGACAACTCTAAGTGGAACTTCCGCCAGCACTAATATCTGATAGAAGTCTTACAACGTAAGACCATATGCATGGAAAGCGTAAACGAAGAGATTTGTTTACGCCTTCTTTTTGTTTCATAGAAAAGCTTCTATCGGATGAAACAATAACCCCCAATCGGTCGTTAGAAATTCTTACAAGAATAGATGGTCATTCATGGACGTTAGATGGACATTCATGTTAAATATAAAGGGCTTCGGCTTTCTCTTTTCACATATAATGCCCATGAATGATCATGAATATCAGTTCCGACACCAAAGATTGTATCAAGTCTGTCAAATCGGTTTGCAGATATCACTTTTTAGATGAGGACAGGCTAAGGAGTTTTCTTAATTCCCCAGGTCAAAACACGTAACCATTTAACCTACAATTACGGGCACTCAACGTATAATATTTCGCGCTGAGTGCCTGTAATATTATGCGCACCGTGCGTGAAATGTGAGGCGCATCGTGCCGACATTCGGCGAAGCCAAATGTTCAAAAGTGTGCCAACGTTCGGCGAAGCCAAATGTTCAAAAGTGTGCCGACATTCGGCGAAGCCAAATGTTTGAAAAAGGGTAGTGTGCCTTTAAGAAAAAACAAGCCCGCCACCATGATGGTAGCGGGCTTGGAAGTATGTCAGTCTGTGAATGCTCATTTCTTTGGGAAGATGATCTGGTAGTTGCCGCTTAAGTGCATGAAGGCAAAGAGGCGGAGCAGACCGTCATAGTAAGCATCGAAGTAGCCGTCCTCGAATGGCTCGTGCTTGGCGTTCCAGAGGGCATCGACAAATTCCTTGCTCTTGTCGTGGCTGCACATCATGGATGCTGCTGCTGTAGTGGCAACAAGACCGATGGAATGGCGCAACTTGCGGAAACCGCCTGCACCCAATATCTCGTTCTCTTCTGGCAAGGTGCCATCAGTGCGGTACTGGTCCATGAAGTCGTTTACACCCTGAGAATAGAAGAAGTTCTGAATCTTCTCGCCATACTGCTGCTGCCATTCGCGGTCAGCGCAACTCCACTCATAGTCGAGGGTAATGTTCATAGGCACACGCCATGAGTCGTAACGGAAGTTGTTGCTGCTGTTGCGACGACCTCCCCAACCTTGCATCTCACTGCCATCGAACTGGCACATGTCGGGATTGAGACCCGTCTTCTCGTTGATGGCTTTGTGGAGGAACTCACGTGACTTGGCTGCGCACTCATTCCAATAGTCGGCACGACCGTCGTCTGCCCACTTTGCCCATACTTCATAGAAGGCTGGGATATGATAGGATGGGTCGGTGTAAGTCTGACCGCCACCATCGGGCGTGAAGGTGATGAGTTTGGAATCAGGGTTGATCAGGAACATTCTCTGCTTCTGTGGAGCGGCATTCTGCTGTTGCTGACCGCCACCGAAGCCTCCAAAACCGAAACCTCCCCGAGGGGCTTCATATTCTTTGGGCATGGTGCAGTTGAGGATGCGCTGTGCCTCTGCCTTGTAGTTGATGCCCGTGTCGTCGCCCCAACGGTTGGAAGCAAAAATCAGTGCCGTGATGAAGTAGAGTTCACCGTCGGACGCGGCACCTGGAGAGTTCTGAGTGCCGTCTGTGCGGCAACTCCATGCAAAGTAGCCCTCACGGATGCCATCTTGGTGCTGCATGTATTTCTTGCTCCAACGCCACAGGCGGTCGAAGATGTCTTTCTTGTCAAACTGCACGGCAATCATCAAGCCGTATGACATACCTTCGGTACGTGCATCGTGGTTCTTGATATCTGATACATAGGCCATCGAGTCGCCCACTTCAAAATAGACTTTGTTGGGGCCGTAAAAGCAATCGTTGAACACCTCCTGTAATTTGGCATCTACATCCTTTTTGGAGTAGCCCATTTCAACGAATAGGTTACGGTACTTTTTTGTCTCAAATGCTCCCTTTTTCCATGGGGATGCAGCAAACGCTGCCTGTCCTGCCATCAGCAAGCATGCTGCCAGCATGACTTTCGTCAATGATTTCATCATGTTGTTAAGTTTGGGTTAGAATAATACAAAATTTGCAAATTTATAATAAATGACTACAAAATCCCACTTATAGTTTAAATTGACTTCATAATTATTCTTGATGTGTTAAAAACAAGAAGAAAAATTATGTTTTATTTGGTTAATAACTTATAAAAAGTGTAAATTTGCCGTTACAATCAACTTATATATTACTAAACTACCATTTTACCAACAATCTACATTTAACAGATGTTATGAATTCATCTAAAATTAAACTTTGGGCAATCGCTCTTTTTGTGATTTCAGCCTTGCAGGTTGCAGTCGTGAGTTGTTCCGACGACCCTGGGGTGGAAAACTATTACACACAATCATGTGATTGACCGCTATGGCGACTACTACAGTTTGACATGCATGAACAACGACCAGCTGCAGTACGAATTCAATCGTATGAAGTATGACATCTGCGACTGGTATGGCACTCTGATGCCACATTCCATGATGAAACTTTCTTTCCCTTCAGGCACTCAACCGGGTTTGTATGTCAATCGCCGTGGTGTCCGCCACCATGCAGACGAGCGCGGAGGCTATTACCGTGGTGCGAAAGTGGCAAGACCCAATGAATATACAGGAATCAACACTGCGCTGAACGGAATCTTCCATTACATCGACGATATCGTGGCATACGACCGCAATATGCAGGAAGTCGTCATGAACGACTGTATCCGTATGGACTGCACCACGTTGTCGCCTGACTTCATGACCAAACTCACTGATGGTGAGGTAGCACGCGGACACGGAAATGGCGACAACAAGTATCCCGGCGGCTCGAACAATACGTCGGCAGCCAACAATCCTGGGCGTAATGTCGGTTTCAAGCCTGGTTATGCACGCAACTTCCAGATGAGCCCCCAAACCCACATGCACGTGCGCTGCCGTTCACTCTGGTATGGATGCTACGAAGCTGACGAGGTGCTCTTCAAAGGACGTTACGACTTCACGTTGACCCTGCCACCTGTACCAGCAGGAACTTATGAGATTCGCATGTTCACGAATGCGGGTTACTCAACACGAGGCATCATTCAAGTCTATATCGACGGCGAACCTCAAGGCATTCCATTCGATATGCGTAAAAACGGAAAAGAACTTTTCGGCTGGACATCCGACAGCGACTTGGGCGATGACGATGCCATTGCTGCATTCGACAAATCTATCCATAATCTTGGTTGGATGAAGGGTCCAAAGTGCTATCACCCACAACCACGAACCAGTTTCGATGCATCTTCGAGCAACCTCCGCAACGGTGACGCTAACGGACGACAAATCCGAAAGATTTTCGGAACCTTCACCACCGACGGCAAGACAGACCATTATCTGCGCATCCAGCAGAAGATGGAGTCGGACAACAACGAACTTCCATTCGACTTCATTGAACTTTGTCCAAGTTCCGTCTATAACAACGAATATTTCCCGGAACCAGTCTGGTAAATCAACACCTATTCAAATTTCAGCCTCCCTCATGTCACACCAATAGGACAAGAGGGAGGCTGACTTGTTTCTCTCAAACTTTAACAACAAAACTAATTGTCATAACACAAGGTTCGGATGTTTTTCAACAACGAATTTCACTAATTATTCCATGCGGCGAGAAGAAGCGTTGCACGAAGCACCTTCGGTGCGACGAATGACACGAATGAGACTTCCTCGGCAAGCCTATTTCCACGAATATTAATACGTGTCAGGATTCGCTATGCTGCCGTTTTTAAGGAAACCCTTAATTCCGCAACAATATTACAAATATAACTTTTTAAGTACCTGATCAACAAAAAACCGCTGCACTTCGCTCTATAATGAAATCTTTGCTCTCAGAGGCAGGAAGACGGAGGAGATTAATGGTATTGAGTTTGAACTTAATTCCATTCTTGCAGAGAAGTGGAAAGGGAAGGCGTACCGTCTTGTGATTCAAAGACAGAAGCGAATGGACGGTGTGCTTGACCTTTGGGAAGGCGAATACACCTACCGCTGCATCCTTACAAATGACTACGAGTCTTCCGTGCGAGAGATTGTAGATTTCTACAATCTTCGTGGAGGGAAGGAGCGTATCTTTAACGATATGAACAATGGTTTCGGATGGGACAGGCTCCCTAAATCATTTATGGCGGAGAACACGGTGTTCCTTCTTCTTACAGCACTTATCCGCAACTTCTACAGATTCATCATGGAGAGGCTTGACGTGACGAAGTTCGGGCTAAAGGTAACAAGTCGCATCAAGGCGTTTGTCTTCAGGTTTATTTCAGTACCAGCCAAGTGGATTAAGACATCAAGGCAGTATGTGTTGAATATCTACACATATAACAACGCTTATGCTGAGGTTTTACAGACCGACTTCGGATAACACCGACAACTTATGGTCGTGATTTTGCGTATTGCCTCAAGTCGCATGGTGGGGTAAGGGGCATTGGTGACATTCGATGCACTGTGCCCCCTTTTACTAACGATGCAGATTCTTTTCGCTTCTGTATCATTTTAGGCGCGTAGTTGCGGATTTGAGGCAAAACTATTCTAAAATCCCAGCAACTTCAGAACAAATGGAGTGAGCAATGCTGTTAGGACACCGTTCAGGATAAGTCCGAGCGAAGAGTACGCACCGTATGTCTCACCCTTCTCCATGGCGCGTGATGTGCCTACGGCATGTGAAGCCGTGCCCATGCTGATACCTTGCGAGAAGGGGTTTCGTACGTGCCACACCTCCAGTATCTTGAAACCGAAGACGGCTCCGAAGAGACCTACGAACACCACGATGGCTGCCGTCAGCGAGGGTATGCCGCCTGCTGTTCTGCACACCTCCATGGCTATGGGGGTGGTGACGGATTTGGGCGCCAGCGATACGATGACCTCGTGCGATGCCCCCATGGCTGATGCTATCAGGGTGACGCTGACTAATCCCACCAGGCAGCCGACAAGTTGCGACATGAGGATAGGCAACAGCTGACGACGGATCTGCCCAAGATACTGATAGAGGGGCACACCCAGTGCCACGATGGCCGGTTTGAGCCAGAAGTCAATGTACAGTCCGCCTTGCTTGTAGGTTTCGTAGCTGATGCCAGTCAGCTGCAGCAGGGCAATCAGTGCAGCAATGGTGATAAGGATGGGGTTGAGCACAATCCATCCCGTCCGCTTCTGTATCTGACGTGCCACGTAATAGATACCGAAGGTGATGGCAAGCAGTATGATGGGGTTACTCATTATCTCCATGTCCGTCCTTCTTTTTATAGCCCAACTTACGCAGGTACTGATCCGTCCATCCTGTTGTAATCATCACCAGCACGGTGCTGATGACCGTTGCCACCACGATGGGTAGCAGTTCTGCCTTTATGATGTCGAAATAGAGCATAAGCGCAACGCCTGGTGGTACGAAGAAGAAGCCAAGGTTGCTGATGAGGAAATCCGACATTCCCTTCACCCACTCCAGCTTGACGACTTTCATTTGCAGCAAGGCTGTCAGGAACAGCATTCCGATGATGCTGCTCGGTATGCTGATGCCTGTGAGCCAGACAATCAGCTCACCCACGGCCAGACTGCCAAAGATTATAAAACATTGTTTTATCATATTTTCTAATGTGATTACTTTTTATTAACTCCTATGTGCTTGAAGAGGTGCGCTTTGCTATCTCCTTCATCTCCCCGCATCTGTGGAGCCGTCTTTATATTATCTAAATTCCGCAGCACTTTAGTTTAACTTTTTTATAAGCACTTGAGCAACAAAAAGTTGCTCAGGATTTTGCCATGTCAGATTTTTCACTTACCTTAGTGCTGCAAATCAAGACAAGCAAAAATCATCAATGACATGGCAAAGATAAGCATAAAATCTGAGAAAATCACTCCTTTTGGAGGAATATTTCATGTGAGAGAGCAATTCTCCCGTTTTGTGGGTCCATAAAATTCATTGTATTTCAGTGTAAGACAAATAGACGAGAGAGAATAGCAATATCAGACTAATCATTACAAGAAAGGTGGGCAGTTACGGATTGCAACTGCCCCCTGAATGATTGTATTGTCATTAGCCTCCGAAATTGTCGAAGCGAATCATGTCGTCTTCTACACCGAGAGAGTGGAGAAGGTCGAGCACGGTCTTTGCCATCATTGGAGGACCGCAAAGATAATACTCACAATCTTCTGGATTCTCATGCTGCTTGAGATAGGTGTCACCCATCACTGGAGCAACGAATCCTGGAGTGTATGCAATTCCTGCTTCGTCTGCCTTCGGATCTGGACGGTCGAGGGCAAGGTGAAAGTGGAAGTTGGGAAACTCCTTGTCGAGAGTGAGGAAGTCGTCGAGGAATGGAATCTCCTCCAACGCGCGTGCGCCATAGAAGTAGTGCATCTCGCGCTGACGGTCTTCAGGAGCAATGCCGTTGCCCTTGAGCATGTGCATGATTTGTGCACGGAGCGGAGCCATACCGGCACCACCACCGACCCAAATCATCTCACGGCCAGTGCCGTACTGCGGACGGAACTCTCCGTAAGGACCTGACATAATGACCTTGTCGCCAGGCTTCAGAGAGAAGATGTAAGATGATGCGATACCTGGGTTCACATCCATGAAGCCTGGGCCTTGGTCCTTCGGCTTGAACGGAGGTGTGGCGATGCGGACGTTGAGCGTGATGATGTCGCCCTCGTCGGGATAGTTCGCCATGGAGTAGGCACGGATGGTCGGAGTTTCATTGACGCACTTGAGCGGGAAGAGTCCGAACTTCTCCCATGCAGGGAGATAGGTGTCGCCAATGAGGCTCTTGTCGAAGTCCTTGTCGTAGTCGATGAAGAATGCAGGAATCTTGATTTGTGCATAGGAACCTGGCTCGAAGTCCATGTGTTCACCAGGAGGCAGAGCCACTTTGTACTCCTTGATGAAGGTTGCCACGTTGCGGTTGCCAATCACGGTGCATTCCCATTCCTTGACACCCATCACTGAATCTGGCACCTTGATGGAGAGGTCGCCCTTCACCTTACACTGGCAGCCGAGACGGTAGCCTTCCTTGATTTGTTTGCGTGTGAAGTGTCCTTTCTCTGAGTCGAGAATCTCACCGCCACCAGATACTACCTGGCACTTGCACTGTCCGCAAGAGCCCTTACCGCCACAGGCGGAAGGAAGGTAAACATCATGAGCCGCGAGTGTGGAGAGCAGGCTTGAACCTTGTTCCACTTCAAGTTTATCCTTTCCGTTGATGGTAATGGTCACATTACCGCTGGGAGAAAGGTACTTCTTAGCAACGAGGAGGATGATGACGAGCACAAGCACAATCACCAAAAACACTCCTATACTATATAATATAAATGTCATATCCATAATTGCTATGTCCTTTCTTTTTTAGATTTTGAGACCAGAGAAACACATGAATGCCATTGCCATCAAGCCTACGGTGATGAATGTGATGCCGAGACCCTGAAGGGGCTTGGGCACATCAGAGTAAGCCATTTTCTCACGAATAGCAGCAAGACCCACAATAGCGAGTGTCCAACCGATACCTGAACCAAGTGCATAAGCAATGCAGTCACCTACACCAGAGATGGCTTGAGTGGATGTGGCTGGGTCGAGTTGGATGCGCTGCTGCATGAAGAGCGATGCACCCATGATGGCACAGTTCACAGCAATCAGTGGCAAGAAGATACCAAGTGCGGCATAGAGAGAAGGGGAGAAGCGCTCCACAATCATCTCGACCAACTGCACGATACCTGCAATGACTGCGATGAAAAGGATGAATGCCAGGAAGGTGAGGTCAACGCCTTCGGCTAATGCACCGTTGGCGAGCACCTTCGTCTGAAGCAAGTAATCGACGGGAACTGTAATGAGGAGCACGAAAGTGACCGCAATACCTAGTCCGAACGATGTCTTGACTGTCTTGGATACGGCGAGATAAGAACACATACCCAAGAAGAAAGCGAAAATCATGTTGTCCACAAAGATAGAGCGGACGAACAAACTAATGAAATGTTCCATAATTCTTTTCTTTTAATTGTTGAGGTATGTTACTTATGACTCTAAATCTTTATTGTACGCGCGATGTGCCCAGATGACACATGCCACGATGATGAGTGCCATGGCTGGCATGGTCATCATACCGTTGTTCATGTAAAGACCACCATTTTCAACGTAAGCGCTGTCAGGAATAATCTGGAAGCCAAACAGCGTGCCGAAACCGAGGATTTCACGGATGAAACCAACGATGACAAGCACGATGGCATAGCCGAGACCATTACCGATTCCATCGAGGAAACTCTCCCATGGACCGTTTTGCATGGCAAATGCCTCAAGACGTCCCATCAGAATACAGTTGGTAATGATCAGTCCGACATAGACACTCAGTTGAACGCTCACATCATAGACGTATGCCTTGAGGATGTTGCTCACAATCGTAACGAGTGCAGCCACAACCACCAACTGCACGATGATGCGGATGCGGTTAGGGATGGTCTTGCGGATCAGGGAAATAATCACGTTTGAGAATGCTGTGATGACAGTCACAGAGAGTCCCATCACGATGGCTGGCTTCAACTGTGAAGTGACAGCGAGTGCCGAGCAAATGCCGAGGACCTGAACTGCGATTGGGTTGTTCAAGTTGAGCGGACCCATGAAGACTTCGCCATTCTCTTTTGAAAATAAACTCATATTCTTTGTCCTCCTTAATTTTTGAATGCTTCAATCGCACCCTGATTGTCTGCAAGGCACTTTTGAATCATGTCGTTAACACCATTTGAAGTAAGGGTGGCACCTGTCACAGCATCTACGTAATTGTCTGCTGACAGCGTGGCTGGAGCCTTGCCCTGCTTATAGACACCAAGAACAACCTTGCCGTCCTGATAAATCTTCTTGCCTTTGAACTCATCCTGGAACCACTGCTCCTTGATGCGGGCACCCAAGCCGGCTGTTTCAGAGTCGTGGTTGAAGAATGTGCCATATACGGTCTCACCGTCTTTGTTGATGGAAATCCATCCCCAGAGTGGTCCCCAAAGTCCAGCACCCTTCACGGCAACGATGAGTTTTTCCTCACCATCCACATTGGCTGTGAGGGTAGGGCTGTCGAGTTCACCGCTGGTGATGACCTCGCTGTACTTAGCTTCCGCCTCAGCATCGGCTAGGTCGCGGATGTTCAGAGAAGAAAGAATCTGCTTTTTTGTGTCAAGTGCCACATTAGCGTCCTGCTTGGGTTTCAGTGCCGAAGCAACGAAAGCAAGGAGGAATGCTACGATGATGACCATGACAGATGCATAAATAATGGTATATGCATTACCGTTTGTGTTCAGTTTTGCCATTTTCAGTGTCCTCCTTTACTTTTTGGCACGCTTAGCGCGCTTGTTGATATTAGCCTGTACGAAGAAGTAGTCAATCAGCGGAGCAAACAGGTTCATCAGCAGGATCGCGAGCATCATACCCTCGGGGAAACCAGGGTTGAGCACACGGATGATGATAGCCATAGCACCGATGAGGAAACCAAAGATCCACTTGCCGCCTTCTGTGCGAGGGCTGGTCACAGGGTCTGTTGCCATGAACACGGCACCGAAACAGAAACCGCCGACAGTGAGTTGCTCCCACCATTCGAAGTTCTGTGCACCGTCATAGCGAAGGAAGTATGCCATCAATGCACCACCTGCAAAAGTGGAAAGGATAATTTTCCAACTGGCGATGTTTGCCCAAATAAGGATGACTGCACCAATCAGGATGGCGATGACGGAAGTTTCACCGATGGAACCTGGGATTGTACCGATAATTGTGTCCATTGGAGAAGCGGTGACTGGCTCGCCTGCTGCCAACTGACCAAGTGGGGTGGCTGCAGAAACGGCATCAACAGCAGGAGCACCGTTGATACAATCGATGTAGTTGCCATTCACCCATACCTTATCACCTGACATCATGGATGGATAGGCAAAGAAAAGGAAGGCGCGAGTGACGAGGGCTGGGTTGAAGATGTTCATACCCGTGCCACCAAACACTTCCTTGGCAAAAATAACGGCAAATGCGGTTGCAACTGCAATAATCCAAAGTGGACAGTTCACAGGAACAATGAGCGGAATGAGGATACCTGTCACGAAGAACCCTTCATGAACCTCCTCCTTCTTCCACTGAGCCACAGCAATCTCAATGCCAAGACCGACTGCGTAACTCACCACAATCTTGGGGAGCATCACAGCAAGACCATACAGGAAATTGCCCCAAACATCAGCACAGGGACAAACATCGGGCGTGCAACCACCGGTCACAAGAGCGTGCTGATAGCCAATGTTATACATTCCGAAGAGTATAGCAGGAATCAGCGCAATTACCACAAAGAAAATAGAACGCTTAGAGTCGATGGCGTCGTGAATCTGAGCGCCACGCACCTTTGCAGTCTCGTTTGGTACAAAGAAGAAAGTCTCCGCTGCATCAAAGAGAGAGCCGAAAGCGCTGAGCTTACCTCCTTCAGAGAAGGTAGGCTTTAAGTTGTCAAGAATTTTCTTAAGTCCCATATTGCTTATTCGTTTTCTTTACGCAGCATGTCGAGACCCTCTCGAACAATGCGCTGAAGTTCAACTTTAGAACTATCGACGAACTCTGCCACAGCAAAGTCCTCTGGCGCCACCTCATAAATGCCAAGTGCTTCCATGCGGTCGATGTCACCGGCGATGATAGCCTTCACCAACTGCTCTGGGTAGATGTCCATAGGAAAGACGGACTCGTATTCGCCACTGAAAATCATGTGGCGGTGTCCGCCTTTCACACGTGCGTCAAGCACATACTCCTTATTTTTCGGCAGCAACCAAGAGAAGTAGGAACGGCTGACAGAGAAATTCTTGAAACGAGGTGCAATCCAACCGAAGAGTTCGTTGGCCTCGTCGCCCTCAGGAATAGCAGTCACCTCAGTGGAATGCGCAAGAAGGAATGCTTCTTCGCTTGTCTGCATACCTGTGAGCGGGTTACCGTCGATGAGACGAACCTTCTGTTCCGTCTTCACATTACCACTCACAATGTCGCCGATCTTAGCGCCAACAAGTACCTGCTTGTATTGAGGTTCCTTGATTTCAGAACCAGCCACAGCGATGGTGCGAGTCAGATTCACCTTGCCTTCGTTGAAAAGTCTGCCGATGAAAACGACTTCTTCTGCACCAATAGTCCAAACCACTTCGCCTTTGTTCACAGGATCCACGTGATTGATTTGAACGCCCACGTTACCCGCTGGACACTTACCGCTAAACACGGTGACTTCAGCATCCTTTGTGTTGGCAAGCGAACTGTTGGGCTTAACACCCAGATGAACCTTTGCCAACTTGGCTAATGAAGAGATACCAGTCTGGAAATCTGCTTCATTGCCCTTCATCACTACGTCGATGTCAGCAGCGAGCGGCATGTCTGCAATGGCAGACACAAAAATGCCTTTAGGCGTATCGTTGGGGTCGGCAACGACAGCATAAGGGCGCTGGAGGAAGAAACCGAAAAGTCCACTTTCAAGAAGAGCCTCTTTCACTTGCTCTCCAGTCAGCGACTTCACGTCCTTCTTTCCAAAGTCCACGTACGCTTGCTGCGTAGCGGCCTCCACCTGAACGCTCAGAACTTTACGACGGTCGCCTCTCTCCACGAGTTTGACCACACCCGCTACAGGAGAGACGAATTTTACTTCTGGATGCATCTTGTTGACAAACAATGCATCACCAGCCTTCACCTCATCCCCTTCTTTAACCACGACTTTCGGTTTCATGCCCCAAAATGCATCTGGTACAAGTCCATAGACCTTCGATGCAGGCGCAGCAGAAACCTGAGCAGCAGCCTTACCTTTGAGGTTGATGTTCAAGCCTTTCGTAATTTTAATTACATTCGCCATAATTTGTTAATATTAACTATAAATTGTTTTCTCTCTTACAGTATTGGACTCCCTCCATTCATGACAAAGGTCGTCTGTCTCCATTCTTTTTACGCTTACCTATGTAAAAAAGACCAACAGGAACTCCGTTGATTCTAAAAACGGCACAAAGGTAGCACTTTTTAATGGATTGCCGAAATTTCCGAAGGCATATTTAATAAAAAAGATAAAAAAACAACTCTGCCAAGAACAGAGCCACCATTATGAAATCAAAGGAGCGTCACTCGTAGTCAACATACCATTTACAAAGCAAGGAATCATTGATGCACTCTTCATAAAGGATTGGGGAAATAGCCCTACAGTAATTTAACTTTTTTTCACTCTTCCATGGAGAGATAATAAGTTGACCGATGAAATCGTTTTATTAACATAGTTATCAACAGTTTTAGTTCATTAAGTGTTAATAACTTTCATGTCTTGTGTTTGTTATTATCAAATATTCTTTCTAAATTTGCAAGCCGATAAAGTGAGAAAGCGCCGTTCAAGAACGGATCACACATTTTCTCCTAAACCAATAAAATGCCAGAACAAAGATCCACATCTACAACTCGCAGAAAGACCTTCCGTAGTAGTGAGCAAGACCCACTTGCACAGTTAGGTAGACTACAGCCTCAAGCCGTAGAGTTTGAGAAAGCTGTGATTGGTGCTTGTATCATAGAACAGGATGCTTTTGGCACGGTGTCAGACTTTCTGAAGCCTCAATCCTTCTATGAGTCTAAGCACCAAGTCATCTTCCAGGCTATCCAATCATTGGCAGCGGCAAATTCGCCCATTGATGTGCTGACGGTGGTTGAGCAGTTGCAAAAAAATGGAGAACTGGAAAATGCGGGTGGGGCAGCCTACATCGCAGAACTCTCACGTTCCATGCTGTCTGCTGCCCATTTGGAGTATCATGCACGCGTGGTGGCACAAAAGGCATTGGCACGTGATCTCATATCTTATACCAGCCATATTCAAAAGCAGGCATTTGACGAGACACAAGACGTTGAACAACTGATGCAGGAAGCGGAAGGACAATTGTTCGAACTGTCTAAATCAAATCTAAAGAAAGATTTCACACAAATTGACCCTGTCATCAACGAAGCATACGACTTGCTGAGAAAGGCAGCGGCTCGAACTGACGGACTTTCAGGCTTGGCATCTGGCTTTGACAAGTTAGACGCCATGACTTCTGGGTGGCAAAATTCTGACCTTATCATCATTGCAGCACGTCCTGCAATGGGAAAGACAGCCTTTGTCTTGTCAATGGCACGTAACATGGCAGTGGACCGTCAAGTACCCATCGCCATGTTCTCACTCGAAATGTCCAATGTGCAATTGGTAAACCGCCTATTGGTGAATGTTTGTGAGATTTCAGGTGAGAAAATCAAAAGCGGACAATTGGCAAAATATGAATGGTCACAACTCGATTTCAAAATAGGAAGCCTCTATGGTGCTCCTTTCTATGTGGACGACACTCCTTCGCTCTCTGTTTTTGAACTGCGCACAAAGGCTCGCCGATTGGTACGTGATTACGGCGTGAAGATGATTATTATTGACTACCTTCAGTTAATGAATGCCTCAGGTATGTCCTATGGTTCCCGACAAGAGGAGGTTTCCACCATTTCCCGTTCTCTCAAGGGATTGGCAAAGGAACTCAACATCCCCATCATCGCGCTTTCACAGTTAAACCGTTCAGTTGAGCAACGTACCACCAACAATCCTGACAGTCCGGACAGTAAACGACCTCAACTGAGTGACCTTCGCGAATCAGGTGCCATAGAGCAGGATGCTGACATGGTATGCTTCATTCACCGACCTGAGTATTATAAAATATACAAAGATGCACATGGTAACGACACCAAGGGCATCGCTGAAATCATCATCGCAAAACACCGTAACGGTGCTGTGGGTGACGTTCGTCTGCGTTTCCGCAGTGAGTTCGCCCGATTCTTAAATTTGGAAGATGATATTCCTCCCATGCCAAATGACGATGGAACCATCAAGCCCAGCCCTTCAAAACTCAACACAGAAGGCATAACACAAGATGACGACCCATTCGATGGAATCGACATGTCTTCCATGCCAGAAGGCGCTCCTTTTTAATGTAGTGTAGAACATATCGACACGAGATATATGCAAGAATGAAATGAAACAAGCAATTTGTAATGATTGAATGAAACCAATTTAATTTTCAGATGATTATGCCTCCATTCGCGAGAACCCAAGGCATACATTCAACACGAAAAGGTTGCGTGAGCAACGTATCCGTTGTTTGAATGATACATTTTTTCTCACTTTATCAATTAGAAGGCGTGGATACTCCGTAACCAAGTTCTGGCAGGAGTATCCACTTTATTTTTCCCCGATTTCATCGAGATATTTTGGCACATCAGCATATTCCTTTGTTTACCTTTTTCGAGCATTTGGCTTCGCCGAATTGTCGGCATACTTTTTGAACATTTGGCTTCGCCGAATGTCGGCATACTTTTTGAACATTTGGCTCCGCCGAATGTCGGCATACTTTTCAAACATTTGGCTTCGCCGAATGTCGGCATACTTTTCAAACATTTGGCTTCGCCGAATGTCGGCACGGTGCGCCTCACATTTCACGCACGGTGCGCATAATATTACGAGCACTCAGCGCGTGTCATTTCGTGCTGAGTGCCCGTAATTGTAGGTCAAAGGGTTACGTGTTTTGAGGTTTATTACACGCTGTAAGGGTGAAATGTGAGTAAGCATTCGATAAACTACAGGTACTAATACCTGCATGATAAAGTTACAGCGACTATCACTTCATGTTGGAGTTGATAGTCGCT